>OBYS01000062.1_pt1 | contig 138895 bp, 115 predicted proteins | sample 1476791 | NCBI WGS metagenome assembly OBYS01 (sample SAMEA2580205, study PRJEB22360) | human gut metagenome | biome: human gut; feature: human-associated habitat; material: faeces | place: Denmark | collected 2008/2010
GGGCATCTGGCATACTCCCTTGGGGAATACCAAACGGCCATGCTTGATTTTGCAGAAAAAACAGACGGCAACGAAGCAGACCGCACCGCAGAGGGTTTTGCAAAAATGTTCGGCAGCTATTTCCCGCCGGAGTTTTCCATCACGGAAGGCAATGCCTGGATGTCTACCCTGAACAATTCCGTTCAGTATGTATCCGTCATCCGTCCCGGCGAAAAAGTTGCGAAGCTGGTCAAGCGGATGCACTATGTATCCTTTGTAGGGATGTTCCGGTCTGATCTCTTTGAGGGCCTGTGTGTTGGTCATGCACCGAAGAAATGCAAAATCTGCGGCAAGTGGTTTCTGACCACCAACGCACGGCACACCAAATACTGTGGCGGCTATGCACCGGGGGACAAGCTGCACCGCACCTGTCGGCAGATCGGCAACCTGAAAGGCAGAGAACAACGGGAGCTTGCGGACGATCATCCGGTGAAACAGATTTATGAGAAACGGCTGAACACCATAAACCGCTATGTGAAGCGTGGTACTCTGGACGCTGATCTTGCAGAGGTTATGAAAAAGCTGGCAAAAGATAAGATGCTCCGGGCATTGAGCAATGTAGCCTATGCCAAGGGAGCTTATGAAAAAGAAATGGACCAGGCGGCTTTGAAAAAGGAAGCAAGTGCAAAAATATACAAAGAAAGGGACAAACATGAATAGAAAAGAACTTAGTCAGAATCATTGGAAATACTACTTAATGCTCGAAAAGCGTTTTGTTGAATCAATAGAGTTTGTAGAACTACATGAGGACAATTTTGATGCATTTTCTAACGGATATGCCCTCTTAATTCAAGCCATAGGGGCAGAGTTGGATACTGTATTCAAAGAGTTTTGCGGTTTCAATACAACGGATCGAAAAACGGTTGCAGACTATGCACAGTATATTTTGACCAACACACCGGATATAAAAAATCAAAAAATCAGTGTACAGGAATACGATATCGAAATACAACCGTTTATGAATTGGGATATTACCCAGCCCGCACAGTCGTTGCAATGGTGGGGAGCATTTACAGATGTCAAGCACAACCGCTATGAGCAGTTGAAGCAAGCAAAGCAGGAGAATGTACTAAATATCTTGGGAGCTTTGTATTTGATAGAAATGTTGTACTTGAAGAAAATCACTGATGGGACAGACGAATTTGATGTGTTTGATGAATCTTCCAACTTGTTTAGTTTGAAAAACTGGACTTCTAAGGCTGTGCCGCTGAGCCAAGCTTTTGCCGTGCTAAGTGATATGATGGACGACGAAAATAATACTACTAACAAAAAGTTCGATGCATAATTACTGTCGATATTGATAGAGAAAGAACCGAAAGGAGGTGCGCTATGCTGAGTGATTTTTCATGGGACATGACCGGATACATACCAAAACACGCTGTCAATCCGCACGGTGACGGCATCATTCCTTATGCGGCAGAGCGCATCTTCCAACTGGAACCGGAGCCTCCAGCGGTGGGCAATCTGAACGAATATATCCTGTCTGCCTTGCAGGAAAAGAATTTGATATATTTCTCATTCTTCCTACACCACTACGAGCCGCAGCTTAACAAGCGCATCAAAGACTTTCTCAGTGTGGATGGCGGCGATCTGTATGACACAGACCGATTTATAGATATAAAGCTCTCCTGCCGGGAGCAAATGCTCCAAAAGCTGATGGACTATGACCTTGCCAAGGGTGCAGAGTATGCTACATACATTTTCCCGTTCATCCGGGATGCTATGCTCCGTTTTCGCATGGGCGAAGAAAAATGGTCGGTGTCCTCTCTGACCAATTACAAAATGGTGCGGTCAATGGCTTGGCTGTACCACAATACCAAGGATGCGGTCAACGAATTTTCCAAGAAATACAACTGCGATCTTGCCCTTGCGGAAGAATATCTGAAAGTTGTCCGTGGAATCCGCAATCAGCAGCCTTTCTATGTCACAGACGAGGACGGCGAAGAAACAGGCGAGGATGTAGCCCTTGACGATAGCTGGAACTATACCGATATCCTCTGGAACGGCATACAGGCAGAAAAGGTGCAGCGGGCATTTGAGAAACTGAATTACCGGGAACAGACCTTGCTCGAAAAACGATTAGCAATTTGCATGACCTGTGGGCGTGTCAGCTCATGGAAAGACCGCCCCACCTTTGAAGAACTGGCGGTTATGTTTGAGGGCAGTACAGCCAGCGGTGCAGAACGAGCCTACCGAAAAGCAGTGGACAAGTTGACGGAATTGTTGGTTGCCGAGGGCGCAATCCATGCAGTCCGGCTAAAACAGAAATCCAAGATCAAGCGAAAAAAGAAAATCGCCGCCGCAATCTACGAATACCAAGCAGACTGCGACGGCGAATGGGGTAAGATTTCATTTGATTTTGAAAGCAGCACAGCAGAGATCATCCATCTTGCCGATTGGGATACGATAAAAACCAACCGCTTTGCGAACAAGGCCGTAGCCTATCTTCTGAACTGTGAAAATGAGAAACTACCAAAGGAAACAATGGTGGCATTTGAACCATAAAAAGAAAAACCGCTACAACATCCATCCCACTTTGGAATGAGAATTGCAGCGGTTTATTTGCTGGGAACTAATTATTCGATATTTGTGATTTCCCAATCATCATTTACCAGATGGGTAAATCCTTTGTTTTCTTCTTCATCTGGAATTGATGCTGTCCAGATGATTTCTCCGTTTTCACCCAGGGCAGTTATTGTTAATCCTCGCAGATCAGTGTAGCCATCGAGATTTTCGAGCCAGATGCGTTCGCCTTTCTTGAGCAGAGAACCATCTGCATTTTCAAAGCCGCCACTGGAATTTGGCATTGAAAGCTTGATGCTCTTAACGCCTTCAGAGCCAATGGTCAGATAAAACTTAGAAATTTCATCCTCTATGGACGGGAACTGGATTTTCTGTCGTGCTTCTTCGGTAGCGAAGATCCACCACTTGCCATTCATAAAGAGTTCAATGGTTCCCTCAGTTGCCCCGTATTGATAACCATATCCTGTACCAAAATTGGATTGATTGTCAACGCTGGGCTGTTTATTTCCATCAACCTGGGATGTGATTTCTCCATCCATAACACCACATCTTGCTTCTATTTTGCTTTCATGGCCAGTATCAAGATACAGTGTCCCGTTCACCATAACCATAGGGATTAAGTCCCATGTTTCGGTTTGCTTTATAACCTTGATTCCATAAACATCCGCAATTCGTGCAGGATAAGTTTCAAGGATTTCACCGGAGTATTCAATTTCAATCACATCTCCGATTTCAGGTTCTGGTGATGGATGAGCATTGCTAATAGGTACCACAATTCGGTCTGCACTATTCAATTCCCAACTACCTTCAACGGGCTTCACAAGATAATGGCCATCATGAATTTCCAGAATTTCAGCCCGGAACACCTGATGGGCTTCGTTGGAAAAACCTTCAATCTGAATACTATTATTCTTGAAAACCAGTCGGCCTGTTTCTACCAGTTCATCGGTATTATACTTTGTTTTATCTACATAGAGGTATCCATCAGCTTCATTAAATCTGAGGGTAAAATCGAAATATCCTCGATCAGATAGCTCATAGCTTGCTCCGTTTGCATAGTCATATATGATTATGCGACTATCAATGATGCCGGAACCAAAGGTGTATGTGGAGCAGAGGTCAGGGATTCTGTCGCCTGTTAGATCACAGAAATAGGTGTTCCATATAGGCATGCCATGGAATAGAGGTACAATTCCTTCTTCAGTTACAGCCTCCATTTTTTCAGGATACCAACGGAACGTTACACCCGGAAACTCCGGAAGATTGATTTCAAGTCGTCCGTCCCATACCATTTCATCGGGGGTCTCAAGATAATCAAACCATTCGGTTACCGTCCCGTCCGTGCCATTATTCTTTGTTACAGGATTTGTTAAGAAGCAAACCGCAACAAACACGCAAACAATGACTGCCAGAACGACACCCCAGAAAGCAGGCTTCTTGTAATTCATCACAGACTTCACACGATCTTTAACACCAACTTCACCAAAGGCAAGAGGACAAGCGGCGATCATCCGGCGGTTTACGCTGCAAGCAACAAGTGCTTGGGTATAGTCGGCTCTTTGTTCGTTGCCAAGTTCCTTGATGACCCTTTCATCACAAGCAAGTTCGATATCACGGCATAGCAGAACATAAGCCAGCCACACCAAAGGATTGAACCAATGGATAGTCAGCAGGAGAAAACCAAAAGGCTTCCACCAATGGTCTTTACGATGAATGTGTGCCTGCTCATGGGCAACAACGTGTTCCAGATCCTGACCGTTCATGTTGAACGGGAGATAGATTCTTGGCTTTATGATGCCAAGCACAAACGGAGATTTTACATTCTCGCTCTGGAAAATGTTGTCCTTGTAGCGAACGGCAGTATCAACTTTGCGACGCAAACGCCAATAGCTGATAACGGTATAGGCGACTAAAAGCAGAATACCAATAGTCCAGACAATGGTAAGAATGGTCATAATATTATTACCATTGTTTGCAGGAACAGTAACACCTTCAAAATACCGATCTCCAAGATAGTCATTTATCCGGTTATCAACGGGAGTAATGCCGGTCTGAACATCGAAGCTCGGCCCGGAAATTACTTTTTCAGGAAATGTTTCAGCACTCGGAATCAGGCTCAATGCGCTCTCAAAAGAGAATGGGCAAATCAATCTGATGGCTACGATGCCCCAAAGCAGAATATTGACCCATTTGGGAGCTTTCTTCAGAACGAATCTAAGAATCAGCACAACCAAGACAAGCCAGCTTGCCGATATGCTCATGTTGACGATTTTCAAAAAGAGTTCGTTCATTGTGAACCTCCTTTCCTGATGCGGTCGATCATGTGCTGTATCTCATCAAGCTCATCTTCGGACATAGCCTGATGCTTTGTAAAAGCAGCGATAAAGGCAGGCAGAGAACCCTCGAATTTTTTCTCAACCAGTTCATCGATCTCACACGCCTGGGCTTCATCTTTGGAAACGAGAGAAGTAACAGTGCCATTGTCGTTCTTCAGCACACCACGCTCTCCAAGACGCTTGATAACGGTATAAGTCGTAGTCCTTTTCCATCCGAGTTGATCCTGGCACAGCTTTACAAGCTCGACAGCAGTAACCGGCTCATGCTCCCACATAATCAAGCAAAACCTATACTCACTTTCGTGAATCTTCGGAAAATCCATATTCATGCCCTCCATGTCTACACTGTTAGACTCCATAGATAGTCTACCACATTAGACAATCAAAATCAATAGAGTTCACAGAAAAGATACAAAAAATGCCCGCAGAATTTCTCCCACGGGCAAGGTGTTGGTTAGCTATCAAGCGGTTTGTATTCAGTTACAGTTTTCAAATAGGTTTCTGGATCACCGTTCAATATCAAGTCTGCATATCCAATCGGATCATTGTAGATCAGATAGTCCAGTTCTGACCGCTGATACATATTGTCGGCAATCTCGTTTTCCACGGCGATGGTGTTAATCGCAATCATGCTACCATTTGCAAATTTCAGTTCCACACAGGCATTATCCATGTTGAACTCACAAGAAATCAATCTATCCATAAGAAACCTCCATTTTGCTGGATGTTAGATCATCCCAAAATATTTGAATGCTTCTCGGATTGCTTTTTCCTTCTCCGGTGGGCATTGTGGCTGTCTGGAATCCTCGGACTTCGGCAGATTGTAGTTCTTGCCGACTTCCAGTCCGCATTTTCTCTTTATCTGAGAAATATAAAGGTTGGAAACCTTTAACCCGGTATGCTCCAAAACATACTCCTTGATCTGCGGATAGGTTGCTCCATCTTGGAACTCCGACATATCCATATCTTCCAAAGAGAACTCAACCCGAATCTTTTTCGAGTCGACTTCGCCCTTGGAAAGCAAGACAACCGTCTCAACGGTATTACCTTTTTCCCACAAAAGCCGCCTTACCTCTTGACCATCCCGATATATTGGGAAATTAAACTCTATCGACTTCAAAGGCTGCTCTGACTCCCCATTTGGATATATCTGAATTTCTTTTATAAGATAAGTAATAAGGCTTTTCTTTTCCTCGTCACTTATTATATCATAGAGCTTTCCGAAATTCAGCATAAGCTTGTAAATATTGTCCAGAGTGATTGTTTCCATTTCGATAGAACTTTTTCTCAGCTTTGCATCTTCAATCCGTTCTTCCAACTCTACAATCGTATCATACAAGGCATCAAGTCTTAAAGTCATGTCGTGGATTTTCCTTTCTCTGAAACGAGCATCAATAGGCAGATTATCAATCTCTCGTTCCAGACGGGCTTTATTCAAATCTACTTCTTTCAGCTTACTCTCGTAATTGGCAAGTTCCTTATCAATAGCTGTTGTATCGGTCTGTACGCCAATACGCTTTTCAATCTCTTTTGCAAAATACTTATCGCTTACCAATTCCTTAACAGCTTCAATTACAAGCGGCTCAATATCTGTTTTTCTTAGCGATGCTTTATAATCACAATGATGTCCTCGCTCCTGCTTATTTCTGCCGCAAATATAATAGTAAACCTCTTTGTATGTGCCGTCTTTATTTGTCCAAGCGTGTTTGTTCGTATACATTGAACTTCCACAAAGGGGACACTTTAATATCCCCGTCAAAAGGTGTGACCTATCCTTACCGATTTTGGATGGCTGTTTAATTCCTGTCGCCATACGCTTTGCGTGAACCTTTTGCCACAATTCCTCGCTGATAATTCCTTCATGTTGTCCATCTTCCAGAATGTAATCCTCTGCATGAACCTGCTTATATTCATTTTTTGTACCTTTTACCTTTTCTCGTGTTCTTCTGCCATAAGCAATCTTTCCACAATAAACAGGATTATCTAATATCAACCGTATAAAATGACTGCTCCAAGTTTCCAATGTGCCGTTCTGACGAGGTATCTTCTTTATACCTTGAAGATTAAGATATTTTGCTACTCCGCCAAGTCCTATATCAGAATTAGCAAATTTATCAAATATAATTCTGATTGCTTCAGCTTCCGTTTCTTCTATCAAGAGCTGATTGTCTTTCAGATAATATCCGTATGGTGCAAATCCACCATTCCACCCACCTTGTCGTGCTTTTTCTCTCCGTCCATTCATTGTCTGTTCAATGATATTTTCTCTTTCTATTTCTGCAACCGCAGACAAAACAGAGATTAAAAGTTTTCCACTTGTCTGTGACGAGTCAATTCCTTCTTCAATACAAATAAGATTTATTCCATAAGATTGTACAAACTCTAATGAATTTAGAATATCCGCTGCATTTCTTCCGAAACGGGAAAGTTTATAAACCAGAATATAGTCTATCTCCAATCCGTTTTTTATATCGGAAAGCATTTTCTTAAATGCAGGTCGTCCTTCAATAGATTTTCCTGATTTACCTGCATCCTCATAGATACCGACAATTTCCATTTCTTCTCGGTCAGCAAATCGTTTTAATCCGTTTTTTTGTCCTTCAAGGCTATATCCGTCTACCTGCATTTCGGTACTTACTCTCGGATACAGGACACATTTCTTTCCTTCTCTGTTCATCGTACCACCTCCATAATTTTATAGGGAAATGTGATATGTAAGGCTGCGTAGCTTACGCAGCACAATCCAATTCTTGCAAAACTGTCTTTCCGTATTTTTCAACTATCTGCACCATAACATTGATAAATGAATTAAATACTTCGCTTTCATCTTTCATCTGTTCATTTTGCAATTCTGAATTTTGGATATAGTTTTCATTTCCCATAATGAGTACCTCCGCTATAAAACAAGCGGCTGTACTCTTAATTATAGAAATACAGCCGCATTTTTACCAATGTGCAAATTTATCGTTCTCGTCCCTTTTACACATCTGTTGCCTTCGTTTTCTCCAATGCAACACTAATGGCAAGAGCCTTATCAACCCTTGCCACTATATTGTCTGGTATCATTCCCAAATACTGCTTTAGTCGCTGCTTATCAATCGTTCTTACCTGTTCAAGCAAAATGATTGAGTTCTTATCCAAACCTTCAAAATCATTGATTAAAGTGTGTGTCGGCAATTTTGCTTTAGCGTGTATTCGGCTTGTGATGGGTGCGACAATGACCGTAGGGCTATGCTTATTGCCGACATCGTTTGAAATGATAAGTACAGGTCTTGTTCCGCCTTGCTCCGAGCCGATAACGGGATTTAGATTTGCGTAGTAAATATCTCCACGCTTGATTTTTCTTTCCATTATGTTTGACCTCCCAGATTTATTTAGGCAGGTATGTTCTGCCTATGTAGGCAACCAAACAAAAGGAAGTATTTAAGGTCGGGAGAGTATAAACAAAATCTCTGTTCTTATGACCGCCTTTCGTTTGGCTGAATATGATAGGAGCATTTCAATTTGTCCTCGACACCCCGAAATGCTATGGGAAGTCGCCAAACGGTCAGCAGCGAACTGACACCACGGGAGTTCCACCCCAACTGTCGGTCTGACAGAGCCGCCCTCATTGCCTGCGACGGTTTTATCACGCTCGGACTGTGACTGGACGGGAGTATCATTATCCTCTTTGTGGGTTATGGCGAAATCGGGAGCTACCCGATTTTTTGAGTCGGTAAGATTGGCTCACCACCTTTCAATCGCTCGCTGCCTGTCGGCAGGTCTTGGCGTACCGCTGCACACGCTTATGCTCATCACAATCACAAAGAGAAAGTATTTGGCGAATGGGTATTCACTTGTCAAGGAACGCCCCCCGTTTTCGCCACACAAAGGAAAACAGGGTAAGAGGTTTTTGTCCTCTCACCCTGTAGCCCGTGGGAATATTCAATTTTCCCCTCTACTCAAAAAACTTTTTTAATTTTTCTTTGAGCCTATCCATTCTTCTGTAAACAGCTTTTTCAGTAATATCCAGATACACCGCAATTTCACGGGTTGAATATCCTTGTATCTTCATCAAAGCAATCTGCAATGTAAGCCTGTCCACCTTAATCAAAACTTGATAGATGTGCTGATTTTCGATACTGTCCAGAAAATCCTCAACCGTTTTGACTTCGGGCTGTGTAGTATCTTCAACAAGTTCGTCAAGATATGTACCTGTTTCCTGCACTCGCTGATAATACCGTCTGTCTGAATTAAAAATCGCCCAATCGTGAACACGGAGCTTTTCTATATCGTCCTCATTAACCCCCAAGCTCCGTAACTGTTTTTCCTCGGCTTCTTTCCAGAGCCGCCATTTCTTTTCTTCTCTGGCTTTGTTGTAAGCCATAATGTGTACCTCCAATCTGAATTTTTTTGAGAAATTCAGATTGAGGTGGGCTACGGCACCCAATGCCAGAAGCAGGTTTATCCTGTGTTGCGACAAAAAACGACAAACAAAAAGCCGCAAAGGTACTAAGACCTCTACGGCAATACGCATAATTATCTCTATAATATAGATATGTGATTTCTACTTGGAAAGTAGAAAAGTGCCACGAGCAAGCAAGGCTTTTTTTAACAAGTTATCCTCACTTGTGCGTGACACTATGTAAATAACTGCTGCTTCTGATAAGCAGCGTGATGGTCGTGCTTGACCAACACATAAAAATCCCTCCAAACTCGAAAACGGGTTTAGAGGGCAGTAAAATTTAGTCTGGGCGTGACAAAGCCGCCCACCAAAGCACCGTTTTTTTTATTTGGCGGGCTTATCCAACCTATTCTGCATAAAGAAAGAGCCAATGAACTGCAAGTTACCTCGCAAATTCATCGGCTCTGCGTCTGTGCGTCTGGCTCTTTGATGATAGTTACTTTTAATTGTTGAACATTTATAAGCTGTTCCTGCCTACACTTAGGACAAAAAAGCGGAAAATTAAGAAGTACCGTATTTTCTCTTATTTTTATCCGTGTTTTGTTTCCACAAACGGGGCAAAGCACCCATTTTTCATTTTGCATAAAACATCTCCCTTAATGTACTTCATTAGTTCCTGCAATAGCCGCTTGCTTTTCCGCTTCATTTAATTCTCTGTGAAGATGGATAGCCATAAATACCGTAATAATAGCAGAAAGCACATCTGCAACTGGCTGAGCATACAGAATACCATTCAATCCCCATATCATAGGCAGAACGAGAATAACTGGCACAAAGCAAATTCCCTGCCTGCAAGCTCCGAGAATAAAGCCTTCTTTCCCTTTTCCTAAAGCAAGGAATAATGAGGAATATACGGTATAGAAGCCAAACAGCATGAGAGAAATTCCATTTACCCTTAATGAGCTTGCCCCTACTTTAATCATCTCCAGATTGCCACTTGCGAATTGTGACACGATGGACGTTGAAAATAAAGCCAGTATCAATCCATAAACAACACAAAATATGGTTGACCAGATAATAGAGGTTTTAATTGCTTCATGCAGGCGGTTGAATTTTTTCGCTCCATAGCTGTACCCTGCGATTGGCTGAAAGCCTTTAATAAAACCAAATATTGTTAGACTTCCCATTGAAACAAGGCGTGTCACAACTCCCATTCCTGCGATTGCAGCATCTCCATAATCAGCCGCCGCATTGTTGATGAGAGAAATGGAAAGGCTTGTTAATATCTGGAACACAAGCGTTGGAATACCAATCTTAAAAATTTCCGATGCAACCTCTTTTGAAAGGCAGTAATTCTTTATTTTAAAATCAAATACACTCTTCTTTCCAAAAATATAAAATAGATACACCAGAGTAGATACTACCTGTGAAATTGCAGTAGCAATGGCGGCTCCTGCCACTCCCAAATCCAGTACATAAATAAATATAGGGTCTAATGCAATATTCAGTACGGCTCCAATCAGCAGAGCGCACATGGTCGTCTTTGCTGCTCCCTCGCTTGTCACGATATTATTCATTGTGACATTAAAGACATTGAAGATGCAGGAAATAATATAAATACTTCCATATGTGACCGCATAGGGCAAAATACTCTCTGTCGCTCCCAAAATACTTAGTATCGGCTTTAGAAAAATGACAGACAGGATAATCATAACTGCCCCGACAAAAACGCTGCTGTATAAGGCTGTGCTGACAACTTGGTTTGCCTTTTCCTTATCATTGCGTCCTAACAATCTGGAAATGTAGGATGCTGCCCCATTTCCAAATAGCAACCCTAAACCAACCACAACCTGTCCTAATGGGTACACAACTGAAATTGCTCCCATCTGGCTCTCTCCCAATCCTCCAACAAAATAGGCATCCACCAGATTGTATAATGCGTTTACCAACATTCCAATCATTGTCGGGATACCCATTGCTAATAGGGCTTGAGGGATAGGTGCGTTACCTAATAGCTGCATTTTCTTGTTTTGTTGACTCATAATTAACACTCCTTTTCTTGACTTTGAGTATAAAATATAGTAGTATAAATTACAGCAATTAAAGCTGTGTTGTATATACTACTATAAATTATAGTAGTTGTCAATAGAGAAAGGAGAATATCATGGCAACAATAGATTTAATCGTATTAGGAATGCTGAAAAAGGAAGCCCTAAGTGCTTACGACATCCAAAAATTGGTTGAATACCGCAACATATCAAAATGGGTAAAAATCAGCACTCCGTCAATCTATAAAAAAGTTATCCAGTTAGAGGAAAAGGGATACATTTCAAGTAACATAGTCAAAGAGGGAAAAATGCCAGAAAAGGCAATCTACTCCTTAACAGAAGCGGGTGAAAAGCAGCTTGAAAATCTTATGTTTGAAATTTCCGCAAAGCCTATTCAAATCTTCTTGGATTTTAATGCGGTCATTGTCAACTTAGATGCCCTTTCGCCAGAAAATCAAATAAAATGTCTAACAGATATTGAAGCCAATGTAAAAACACTAAAATCATATCTGGAAGAAAATTTGAAAGCGAAAGAAAATGTACCCGAAATCCCACAAACAGGATTAGCGGTCTTGCAACAACAATTCGTTCTTGCACAATCCATTGAAACATGGATTGAAGAATTAAAACTAAAATACGAATAATTACAATCCCCCATAAGATACTTTTCTAAATAGGCAGAGCCGATGAGCTGTGAGTTTATCTCTCACAAGTTCATCGGCTCTGCGTCTGTGCGTCTGGCTCTTTGATGACGGTTACTTGTAAATTTTGTGCTTCAATCAATGTCTGCTGTTTGCATTTCGGGCAGTAGAGAGGGTAATTTTTCAAAATTGTATCTTCTCTTATTTTGTCACGAGTTTTATTACCGCAAACAGGGCAAACTATCCAATTAGCGTTCATTTCTTTCCTCTCTTTGTCGGGAACAAAAAATTTCGATAGCTTTACTGAAAAAGGCAGCTAAATCTCCATTTCCAAACCGATTTATAAAATCAGAAAATCTCAAATCCGTAACATACATTTTTCCTAAAGAAGAAAGTATTTGTTTATCACATTGATAAAAATGCTCTGTAATATAAAGCTGCCATTCCTGCACTATATTTTGAACCTCTGGACAGTCTGGCGATTTGTTTTCATATGTCGCTAATCTTTCAAAAATATTCTGTGCCATAGAGAAAAAGGCTTGCATTTGCTCATTTTGAATTTCTTGAGCTTTTGAGGAAAAGATTGCTTCATACTCTTTGAAACTTTCAGTATCTCCCCACTTTTCCAAAACTTCTTTTTGAAATTGAGATTGCAGCTCCATTACTTTCGAGTTAGAAAATGCTGAAAAGGAGATTTCTTTTGCCCCATTGATTTCAGCCTTTACAAGAGCTATTAGACCGTCTATGCGTTCTCTCTGGGCTTCTAAAATACTTAAATGCTTTTCTAATGCTTCTGTCCGATTATAATGAGGGGAATTGAGCAAATTTTTAATCTCTTTCAATGCAAAACCGACCTCACGAAAAAACAAAACTTCCTGCAACCGACACAAATCCGTATCAGTATACAAGCGATACTTTGCTTCCGTTACAATTGAAGGTTTCAAAAGTCCAATTTCATCATAATAATGAAGCGTCCTTGCTGTTATGCCTGTTAAATTGACTACCTCGTGAACTGTCAACGGTTTTTCATTCATTCCAAAAATCCTCCACTGCACTTAATATTTCGTTTGCAGGTAACAAAGTTGCTTCTACTATACTTTTTCCTGTTTTCTGCAAATAATATTTTACTAAATGATAGCCACAAGCATATCCCGCACAATATGGCAATCCAACAGGGGGATAATTTTGTAAAGCAGCCATTTCATCGCCATATAAATAAGCATTGAGGTTTTCAAGCCCCTGTACATCCAGTCCATCATAGATAATTGGTTTGATATATTTATTTAGCGTTTCTATATCAGTTTTCTTAACCCACGGTCCCACCTTATCTTCTCCATACAAATATGTAGCAAAGTTTTCTGCAAGCCCCTCACTGACCATCATTTCTCCGAGCGTAATATCATTTCTCCATTTAATAAACTGGAAACGCACATTATGATTTGTTTCATGTGCAAGCGCAACTGGAAGATGCTCTAATGTGTAATCATTAGGAATAAGCCAAGAAAAAATATATCCTGGAATACCGCCATCTCCGCAATAGCCCTCATTCATTGAAGTATAAGGACTTTCCGCATTTGCCAACAGGATAGTAAACAAATATTCTTGAACAGGTAACTCAATCCCTGCGTCTGAAAAACACTTCAACGATTTTTCGACTGATTGCTTACATTCAGACCAAAGCCTATCTGAAGATATACGTTCAATATTATCTCGTTGAGTTTCATCCACTTTTGTTGGCGCAATATGACCAAGCATCCCACTCGCCATTATCACATCATACCCATTTGGTGTAGCTGCTTTCATCGGCACACTATAGCAAGCCCATTTTTTCTCAAAAGGCATCATCAATTCATAACGATAAATGTCCTCTTTCTTATCTAATGGTGCTTTCATAATCTTGGCATAAATACCATCTGAACGAATAAAATTTACATTCATATTACTTCATCCTTTCTTTTTTCTACATCATACACTATGACGTAACGTAAAAGTCAATAGGATGAGTAAATATATTTGAGCCGATGAGCTGTGAGTTTATCTCTCACAAGTTCATCGGCTCTGCGTCTGTGCGTCTGGCTCTTTAATCACGGTTACTTGTAAATCTTTTGCTTCAATCAATGTTTGTTGTTTACATTTTGGACAGTAGAGAGGATAATTTTTTAAAATTGTATCTTCTCTTATTCTGTCACGAGTTTTATTGCCACAAACAGGACAGCGTATCCAGTCTATATTTTGCATTAAAATACTACCTCCCTCTGTGTTTCGCTTTTTTCTTTTCTTGCCGCAGAACAAATTGGCGTTCCTTTTCTGCTTCTTTTTGCTCACGGCTTTTTGTTTTTCTCTCAATTTTAGTTTGTTCGTGTTGGAGCTTTAGTGCCTGCTGTGCTTTCGTGCCAATGCCCTTGTTTTCTAATTGGCTGTTAATTTTTCGTTGCATACGCTTAGGATTGATTTTGTGTTCTTCAACCTTATCTGTCTTAACGGGTGGGCTAAATTTTAACTTATGCCAATTTTTAAGCAAGAAATCATATATTTCATAATCCTTTGGCTCTGCGCCAAAAGTAATTTTGCAGACTTCAAATTTGTCACCATCTATGCGCTCATATAATCCTATCCAAAAAGGATTTTCAAACAAAATGGTTAGACTGCTTTTCATAGCCGTATTATCAACTTTCCTTAAACTGACTTTCAAATGTGTCAAGCCATTCTAAAAGAGCTTGATAAAGAAGCCCCTGCTGCTCGAAAATAGTCTTACCAACAAGAGGAATATCAGCATAATTAACAGCATATTCCTCATTAGACTTTGCCGAAGTAGCAATGCTTTTTCGCAACTTCTTTACTAAATCCAATGCTTTTTCTTTATCCATTTTGTTGAGGTTAGTAATGACAACATTGAAATCAAATATCAAAGATACTTCCTCGCTTGCATAAGTGTCCATTAGCTGTTCAAAATAGGAACGTCCCTTATCTGTAATGGAATACACTACTTTATCTGCAAACTTATCCCCTTTAACAATGTCGCTATTAAGATAACCTTTTTCGTTAAGCTGAATGACTTTACGATAAATAGATGGCACACTTATTTTAGTCCACCGTGAAAAATGATGATAGTCTACATCCTTTTGAATGTCATATGCACTTTGCGGTTTTTCCAACACGATACCGAGTATTACTAAATCTATTGATGACATAATAGCACCTCCACTTTTGCTATCATCAATATTACTATTATTGATAGCAAAAGTCAAGCGTACACTACTTCAATTATTTTTCATTTCTCGTATTTCTTTACCGCTAACATTTTTATTGAGCTATCTTCGCATAATATCCGATTGTTTCTCAGTGTCAAGCCAATTCCCGCCATTTTCCATTTAAAGAAGATAGATTCCATACTATCGTTCTTGGGTCTTAACCTTTTTCTTTGATATTGAAGAACACTCACGGTCTTTTTGAAATTGATATTTTTTAATATGTTTAAAGTCATTGTTTAGAACATAGTAAACCTTGTTTTCTCTAATTGAATATACAAAAGAAACTCTTGTTGCCCATAGCCCTTCTTGTTTTACAGATTTTAATATGTTGAATGCTTCAGTAACAGAAAAATCATCACCACTTTTTTTTAGCTGTTCGTCAGCTCTTTCAAATCTGTCATCGCCAGATACAATATAAGGTTTGGTTGTTTCAGGGCTTAATATCGAATAATTCGTAATAAGTGAATACTTCGCCTGTTCAAATCGGTAGCCCAATCCCGGCTCGATAATGAGTACACGCCCATTTTTGTCTGAAAGCATAGCTTGCATAGTAGCATCTGGAGCATATACAATTTTACTATTCTGCACGATATTAAGTGCATCATCGAATGTAATTGCGCCTTTGATAAATTTTTCAGTCAGTTCTGAAATTGTACAGCACTTTTGGTCAGCAATATACTTTCCTTTTTCATTCCCATTTACATAAAGCAGTGTACCAACATTCCCATTCTTATTTATCCCGTGAAAGGAATGATAATCTCCATCGGGCATTTTAATACCAATGTAAAACATATCTTTTTCTTTGATAACAGTATGTTTCCAAACTGCAAGGTCTATATCAAAATTAAAACCTATAATGGTATCATTTCCATTATAAACAAATCTCGTACACATAATTAAACATCCCTTTTTCTCTCTATATTACCAAACTGTATCGTCTTAATATTCTGAGCAATTCTTTCTTCTGACCAATCCCACCATTTTAATCTAAGTAGCTCTACGATTGTTTCATCATCAAATCGTTTTCTAATAGGTTTTGCAGGTACACCGCCCACAATGCTATATGGCGGCACATCTTTCGTGACAACAGCACGAGTACCGATAATTGCTCCATCTCCAATCGTAACACCTGCCAAAATAACCGCTTCATAACCAATCCAGACATCATTGCCGATAATAATATCTCCCTTATTATCCCATGCCTCGATAACATTCTTTTTCTCAAGCTCCCATTCCTCAAAAAACAAAGGAAACGGATAAGTAGACAGAGATGCCATCGTATGATTTGCGCTATTAAAAAGAAATTTTGCACCGCAGGCGATAGAACAAAACTTCCCTATAATGAGTCTGTCATGGTTGATAGGATATTGATATAGCACATTATTTTGCTCAAACTTCTTAGGATCATTGACAAAATCGTTATACATCGTATAATCGCCAACCTCAATATTGGGTCGAGTAATCACATTTTTTAAATAAACCGTTTGCGTATCTCCCGTTCTTGGATAAATACTCTTTGAATTTGCCATATTTTATCTTCCTCCTGCCAGCTAAAGCTATATATCAAATTGTACCTGCTCAAGAAATATTCTCAATACACCAAACAATACAGATGCAATCAGTAGAAAAAGAGAGCTGCCTTTCAGACAGCCCTCCGTAATCATTTTTGATATATTATTTTTCTTATGGCATAAACCGAAAGATAGTATTCGTCAGCAAGTTCTTCAATCGAAGCACCATTCTGATATTTACCAATAATGGCTTCATTCCGTTTGTTAAGTTCCTTTCGGTAGCCAGACAATTCGCCCCATGATTTATGCTGTTCGTCTTTAGCAGGGATATAGATATAGCCTGCTTGAACGTATTGTTGCAGTTCCTCGACCAACATATCAGGGAGAATTTCGCTTGCATTTATATATTTCATGCGGGCTTCCTCCTTGATTGATAAAGTCAAGTAGCAAAGCCAGCAATATTATTTTAGCGACTTATAATTACTCCATGCAAATGTCGCTCATTATACTGGCTTTGCATGGAGCCGTGCATCGTTGCTCCGTTTTTTATTCTGGCACATAATCTCACCACCAATGTTTCTGTTTTCTGCCTGTGATTATAGCATGGGAATATACACAAATCAAGTGTTCAAGCAGCACCGTCCTTTTAAAATGCGAATTTTAATCTCTATAAACAAGAAAGTATATCTCCTATATGTAGAGATTGTACATCGTTTAACTGGAACTCCTATTTCTGTACAATATAAGCGTAAAAATCGCAAGTACAGGTGGTGAGAAAATGAACAAAAATATAGATGATAACGATATTGACATTGAACTGGATTTTGACTTCACGCCGATAGGCTTGGCTATCAAGAAAGCCCGTGAAGCAAAAAAGATAACCAGAGAACGGTTGGTCGAAAATCTTGGCATCTCAACCAGACATCTTCAATCTGTGGAAAATGAGGGGCAGTTTCCGAGCTTCAAACTGTTTATCAAGCTCATTACAATGTTTGACGTATCTGTTGACCAATACATATTCCCCGACAAAGAAGCAGAGAAAAGCTCCGCCCGCAGGCGGCTTGATTCGCTGCTTGACACATTAGATGATAAGGACTTATCCATTATAGAAGCGACTGCATACAGCCTTTATAAAGCCAAAGAGCAGGCAGAGAAGTGACATCCTCTGTCTGTTTCAATATGCTTTGACCTGCTTTGCTATATACAGCACGACTTCCTCTGGGGTCGGCTTTTCGCCTTTATATTTTATCTTCTTCCAATACGCCTGTACCGCAGGGTCGTCCGACTGCATGGCATCATCAATCGCTTTCTGGATTTCACACCTTACCTCGTCTACGGATATGCCCTCTTCCCTTGCTATTTTCTCAAACGCACTTATGACCTTTGACTTATCCATCCTATAAACCTCTCTTTCTTTTGTGGTATCTGGAAAGCATATCAATTTTTCAGATATGTTTTATATATCCTTTTCGGATATTTGCGTTATTTTAACATATCCTAATGGGATATACAATACTACAAAAGGCGGTGAGGACGGATGAAAGAAATAGATTATAAGGCGATTGGTGCCAGAATTAAATATTATCGAAATCAGAGGAATATAACGCAGGCACAGCTCGCTGAAACATCAAGTGTTGAGCCGTCTAATATCTCCCATATTGAACGAGGAGCAACAAAGGTCAGCCTGCCGACTCTATTCAAAATTGCAAATGCTTTAGAGGTTTCCTTAGATGACTTGGTGTACGACAGCTTGGAAAAGACACAGCATATTTCCAACAAAGAGCTTAATCATATTCTTTCCGATTGTAGCGATAAGGAATTAAAAGCCATCATTGAAATGGTAAAATCAACAAAATCCATTCTCCGAAAATGATATGTATAGAACAGCCCGTAATGAGCTGTTCTTTTTTTAGTAGGCAGGTACACCATAACCATAAATAGAGCTGCTGCCGACAGAATACTGATTCTGTTTGCAGGCATCGCCAGAGTTACCCTCCACGGTATAAACAATACCGTTCTCACATTTATCCACGATACCCACATGGTCGGTTGTCCCGTCCCCATCCCAATCAAAAAAGATAATATCGCCTGCCGATGGCTCATAGCTTCGGCTTTGCCATTGCCCATTGCCACTAAACCAGTCCACACCGTCCGAACAAAGGGAAAATTTCGGTATGATGCCGCTGTCCAGATAGCCGCACTGGTCGGCACACCATGATACAAAGCAAGCACACCATTCCACACGCCCGTCAAAGCCATACCAACTCCAATAGGGCTGTCCGCCCTCATTGCCGAGCTGTGTCAAAGCAACTTCCACAATCGCTTGGTTGCCGCCGCTTGTAAATGCCCGTCCATACGGATAGTACCGCAGCACATGGGCGGGGTATTGCGTATCGCCGTAACTGTCCCAACCTAACTGTGCCGCCTGCATGTTGGAGAACTCCACCGCATTTGCATAGGAATAACGGCCATAGTTGCTCTTTGCCCATGTGATATAGCCGTTTCCAAAATTGTAGCCCTGCAAAGCGAGCTTGATACGCTCCATGTCAATCGGGTTTTGCACCTCGGCGGAGATAAGCGCAGCCTTTAACTCCTGTACGCCGCACTCGATGGAATACTCTGGGTCTTGAATCCCATTCGGCTCATGGGGATACCTCGTATTAAAGCTGCCCTCCGCCGCCTGCATGGGGTCAAGCCCACGCCCGCCGCTTTCCTGCATCATCACCGCTTTGATAAGCTCCACATATTCGGGGATGCCGTACTGCTTGGCATATTTCTGTATCAAAGGCTCATAAGCTTCCACCTCCGCACTAACAGGCGTATAGGAAATGCTGCTGCTTCCTCCGCCAAATAAAGATACGGCGCAGCCGAGCAGGACAACGATTAAGATAATCACAATGGCAATCCAACCACCTGCTATAAGGGCAGTAATCAGAGCCTTTGTCCCAGCGATAATCGCCTTGACTGCGGCAATGGTAGCTTTGACCGATGCTTTTGTCGCTTCGGCTGTCGCTTTTGCGGTGGCTCTCGCCGCCTGCGCTGCTTTCTGGGTCGCCTTAACGGACGCCTTTGCCGCTTCCTGTGCGGTCTTAGCGGTCTGCTCTGTCGTCTTGATTGCCGCCTTAGAGGTCGCCTGCGCTGTTTTGACTGTCCTCTCGGTGGTCTTGACTGTGCCTTTTGCTGTGGATTTTACCGCTTTTACCGCATTTCTGGCGGTGGTCTTAACCGTCTTTTTCCCCTGTCTGCGGGTCTTTATCAACTGTCCCGCACCTGTCTGGGGAGCTTCGCCCTTAACCGAAACATCGGGAGCAGGGGACAGGCTCGCAGTTCCGTGACGGATCTGCGAGCCTGTCTGTTCTGCAGCCTGCTGTGCCCTTTTCTGTTCGGCGGCTTTCATTGCCCTTTTTGTTTTAAAATCAGAGAGCTTATCCTTTGCCTTACCGATATTTTCTCTGGTAGTCTGAACACTTTTCTGCCCCTGCTTGTTAAATTGATGGATACCCTCATCTCTAACACGCCCTGCGGCACGGGATACCCTGTCAGACGCATATTCGACAGGGGAATTTTCATCTGCGTAATAGCCCTGCTCCGCCTTATCCTTAGTTTTGGCATAGGCGTTTTTCATACGCTGACTGGCAATGGCGGCTTTGTCGATGGTCTTTATCGTCCCCTTGACCGCATCTCTGGTCTTTATATCAGCCATACAAAACCTCCTCGTATTATAAAGTAGTAGTGTTTATAGACCCTCTCCAAGGTCTATATGCTATACTGTTGGAGATACTGTGGATTGTTTAAAACCTCCTACCATTCGATGGTTTACGAAAGGCTACAACCACAGTCTCTTTGTATAGTTGTTAATCAGTTAGATACCGCATGACGGTTTATTTAGAACGAGGTTACAATCGCAAAGAGTACCTGTGGCTCTAAACAGTATCAAATTTATTCAAAGGAGATTTCTTATGATTTACGTTGGAATTGATGTTGCCAAAGATAAGCACGACTGCTTTCTCACAAATTCAGATGGTGAAGTATTATTCAAATCTTTTACCATACCTAACAATCGTAAGGGGTTTGAAACCTTATTTCAAAGAGTCGAATCCGTTTCAGATGATTTAACCAAAGTAAAAGTAGGACTGGAAGCCACCGGACACTACAGTTACAATCTTCTGGGATTTCTTCTTGATAAAGGTCTGACCACCTACGTTATCAATCCGTTACATACCAATCTTTACAGAAAAAGTCTCAGCCTTAGAAAGACGAAAACGGATAAAGTTGATTCCCGTACCATTGCCACTATGATGATGTCTGATATGAACTTAAAGTCCTACTCAGATACATCTTACCACAACGAGGAATTAAAGTCACTTACTCGTTATCGTTTTGATAAGGTAAAGGAACGGGCAAAACTGAAAAGTTCCGTTTCAAGACTAATCTGTATTCTCTTTCCTGAACTGGAAAAACTCGTTCCTACACTTCATATAGCATCCGTTTATGCTTTGCTTTCTGAATTTCCAAGTGCAGATGCTGTTGCAAATGCACACCTCACACGACTTTCCAACCTGCTCTCTGAGAGTTCTAAGGGCAGATACGGGAAAGATACTGCCGTCATGTTTCGTGACGCTGCAAGAAGTTCCATCGGTTCTCATATGCCTGCCAAGTCTTTGGAACTCAAACATACCATTAAACTCATCCAGGAATTAACGGCTGAGATTGATGAGATCGAAGCAGCCATCAAGCGGATCATGGATGAAGAGATCCAATCGCCAATCCTTACCATCCCTGGCATCAGTTACCGGATGGGTGCAATGATCCTTGCTGAAATCGGAGATTTCAGCCGTTTTGATTCCGCAGATAAGATCCTTGCATATGCAGGAATGTCTCCTTCCACTTATCAATCCGGGCAGTTAGATAACTGTTATTCTCATATGGAGAAACGAGGTTCCAGATACCTCCGGTACGCCCTTTATAATGCCACAAAATATGTCTGTCACTGGGATAAATCTTTTGGTGCATATCTTGAAAAGAAACGCTCGGAAGGCAAGCATTATAATGTCGCATTATCTCATGCCGCTAAGAAGCTTGTGCGCTTAATTTTTGCAATGGAAAAATCAGGAAAAGCATACCTGCCAGTAGCTTAATTTTTTCTGTAACTATCTCCTTTTAGAGTGCCAGCAACGACACTCTGTTTGTCATGCAGTTTTCAAGGTTCAACTATATCTGAAATGCATTTTTGCAATTCATTCAAAAACCTTTCATTTTAGACTTGACTTTTAATAGTTAGTCTTTCTTAGACCTCACCGAACTTGGTCGTCATCAACTTGTAAAGCTCGGTATTGCGTGGGAACTTGTTTACAAATGGTACAAGAGAGCTGCCAACTTTGAGTAATCCCTGTCCTGCACCGACATTCGTGATATAGCTCATCTGAAGGTCGGAGATATTAAGGAGCTTGGAAAGCTCAAGTCTGTCCGTAGATGCTTGGTTAAGCATAATGATAAATTCGCTGTTAGCAAGCATCGTCCTTGCCGTATGGCTCTGCAAAAGGTCGTCCACATTCTGCGTAATACCTGTACAGTACGCACCGTATTTACGCACACGCTTCCAGAGGGTAAAGAGGAAGTTTGCAGAGTATTCATGCTGAAAGAGCAGATAGATTTCATCAATGAAAATAAATGTGTTTCTGCCTTTGGCTCTGTTCTGTGTGATACGGTTTAAGATACTGTCAAGCACCACAAGCATACCGATAGGCTGTAACTGCTTGCCTAAATCCAGAATGTCATAGCAGATAAGGCGGCTGTGGGTGTCCACGTTGGTATGCTTGGCAAAGGTATTCAGTGACCCGTCTGTAAACAGTTCAATGGCAAGGGCGATTTCCTGCGCTTCTGGCTCACTCTGCTTCAGAAGCTCCTCACGGAAGTCCTGCAAGGTCGGCGGTGTCCCCATATAGTTGCCCTGCTGATAATAGCGGTACACGCTTGCCGTACAGCGGTCAATGATGGATTTCTGCTTTGCTCCCAAGTTCGTGCCGCCGATGAGCTGTTCGCAAAGGGATAAAATAAACTCCGATTTCAGAATGACAGGGTTTGCACCGTCACCATAATCGGAGTTCATATCCATAGCATTGATGTGATTTTCACTTGTCGCAGAGATATGAATGACTTCTCCCTTCATTGCTTTCACAAGCGGGGAATACTCACGCTCTGGGTCTATGATGATGACATCGGCATTGGGGTCGGTCAGAATGATGTTCGTCATTTCCTCCTTTGCCGTAAAGGACTTTCCTGCACCAGACACGCCCAGGATAAAGGAATTGCCATTCAAGAGATAACGGCGGTTGGCGATAATCATATTTTTGCTGATAACATTCTGTCCGTAATACACACCGTTCTCGTGATAGATTTCCTGCACACGGAACGGGATAAACACTGCAAGGCTCTCTGTTGTGAGGGTACGCAGGGCATCTATCTTCCGTACACCAAATGGCAGGGCTGTATTCAATCCGTCCATCTGCTGATATTTCAGCACCGCAAACTGGCACAAATGCTTTCTTGCGGTAGTCAAGAGAGCTTCTGTATCATTGTCGAGCTGCTCTTTGGAATCTGCCGTATGCACCATCGTCAGCACGGCAAACATCATTCTCTGGTCACGGATTGTCAAATCATCCAGAAATTCCTTGCTTTCTTTTCGCTGCTGTTCCAAATCATAGGGGATAACGGCAGAAAAATTGTTGTTCTGGTTCTGCTTCCTCTGCCAATTCGTGATATTGGTTTCCACACCAAGCAGACGGTTTTCCACCTCCCGCACGGCTTCATCTGTGGGAACGGGGATAATATCAACGGACAGCATCATATTCCTGTTCAGCTCACAAAGCTCCGCAACCATACTGTCCTTGATATATGCCGCATACTCTCTGAGAAAAATCACACGCCCATATCTGTCACCCATTCTGAAGCAGTCGCTCTCAAATTCAAAGGTATCAGGGCAGATAAAATCCTTGAAATCGTGACCTTTCCGCATCGTCTGGGTAATATCGAAGTGGAACGCTGTTTCTTCTCCTGTACGGTAGAAGTCGTGGAAGATACGCAGCTTGTCGCCTGCGTCCAGTTCCACACACTTCGACCCCAGACGGTTAAAGTGGGCGATAAGGTCAGCACCCACACGGGCGAAGTAGTTTCGGGCTTCCTCGATATTCTTCTTGCAGACAGATACGGTTACATACTTATCCTGTACGATGGAATTAGCCCCTGTCGCCTTATCCAGAAGCATTTTGTTGTATTCCTTGCGGTACTTATCCAGACCGTCATCAGCCATTGGGATTAAAATAGTCTGTTCAAAATCAGCTTTGTTCAAGCGACGGTTGTTGATAGTGATTTTCGTGGTCGCACCGCTGTCAAGGGAATTAAGAAGCTCCGAGTATTCAAGGAACATTGCTTCCTTATCCTCACGGCTTGCCACGGCATAGTTTATATCCTCAAATTTAAAGGTCTTTGCGTACTTGTTCCTGCCGACAAGGAATATGCCGTCATCCCAGATTGTCTTAATCGGGATAACATTCTGTACCGACTTCGGCACAACAAACTTTTCCCTGTCCTGCTTGAACAGATTTTTAAGAGTTCTCAGCATTGTTTACCTCCTTGCTGCGTTTCGCTTTTTTCTTTTTCGTTTTCTTTGGTTTCGGTGTCCTGCCTTTCTGCTTTTTCCGTACTGTCGGCAACCCTTTTTCATGGGCTTCAATGGTCGGCTTCATCGTTTCGTAATAGAGATTATCTGGCAGGAACATCAGCTTTTTCGGCATCAGAAATTCCGATTTAATCCACGCCCAGACAAACTGCTCTGCGGTCATACCGTTGTATTTGATAAATCCCATTGCCGCAAAGGGGAACGCACCTAAGATACAAACCCAACTGAGGGTTTCCGTACCAAACCGTGGACGGAGAAGAAAATACAAACCCACCGCCACGCCGCAGGCAAGGACAGAAAAAATGAACTGTCTGAGGGACAGTCCAAAAAACATACTCTCCGTATAATTACGGATTTCCTTATTTATCTTGACTTCCAATCATAGCACCTCCCTTACAAGCCCATCATTTCTCTTACAACACGGTCTGCCATTTTGACCGCACCGACAAGGACGAGCATATTGAACACAAGCTCCCCGATATAGCTCCATACCATTGTAACCGCCGCCGCATCGGGATTGACCACAGGCGGAGAAGAAGCAAATAGGGAAAAGATAATGCAGGCAAGCACGATAACCGCACCTTCAAGGCATACAGCGGCATAGCTCTTAATGAAGCTCTTGCCGACGCTTTGGCTCGGCTCTCCAGCAAAAGTGGAAAGGGGTACGGGTGCTATGGCAGTATAGATATACAGCTTGAAAAACCTGCCATATACCGACATAATCATTATGAATGACAGCACCGTAATAAACAGTCCGCCTATCAGCGTGACCGCCCATAGCGGGATACTCTCAAAAAATTCGCAGTCTTCAACGGCTGTCACGATTTCCTGCGGCAACACCGTCTGCTGTGCCGAGCCAAATCCTGCGGCATTCATAATCGTGGAAATCATACCCTGCACAATCTTAAACAGTGCCATCATCAGTTCTAATCCGTAGGTCACTGCACCTTTGGCAATGGCAAAGCGGATAAACAGCTTCAAAGCCTGCTCTGGTCGCTTGACTTCTGCAAAATTTCCGCAGGTACGCATCACACCCACAACAAAGAACAGCACGAGCAGGGCAAGTCCGATAGCCTGCACCGCACCGTGAATATCCACGATGACATTCCATATCGTGCCGCCCTTAAAGTTCTCTGGGGATTGGGTAATGAGTTGCCATATCTCGGCTAATTTCTCATTCCAAGTGTTTAGGGCGTTCTCAAGATTTTGTACGACCCAATTATCTGACACTGATTACAGCCTCCCTTCAACGAATAGTTTATTTTTGGCATTTTCAAACCTCCTTTCTACTCTCATACTTTGCAGGTAGAAAGCATGAGAAAAATGTTGTATAATATAAAAGCCAACTGCTCCAACAGTTGGAAGCAATTGACTATGTAAGGGGATATGTTATGGACAAGTTAATTCCTGCTTTCATCATAATAGGAATAATTATATTAGGTTTCATAATGAAGCGTATTGAATTAAGCGATATAATCAAACGGGTTGAATTTACAAATAGCTATCGTCATAAATTCATTGAACTAATAAACGGATTTATGTCAAGAAACTGTTTTAATCAGCAGTTATACTACGAACTGACATCAGATGTAAAATCAATGCAATATGAACTTGGCTCTGATGGAATATTTGCTTATGTTACTGATAACCTACGAGGATTTAGCACCAGCAATTACCAATTGCTGGTGAACTTCTTGCCAGAATTACGGAATGCTATCAACGAGCGTGATAATGGCATAATTATGAACAGAATAAACCAGTCGGCACAGGACTGTGATGATATGTTCATACGCCATTTAGGAACTCTTAAAGAAGCTGAAAAATCCATAAGGAAGAATCTTGTTAATCCGTTTTCCTGTTTTTCTGACGGTATCAAGTTTATTGTTTCGTTACCTATTTTATTGCTCCATTGGTTTGGATTTATTTCAGACGAAACCACCCGCAGGGCAAAACATAATTGGATTATAAAACTTCTAAACATAATTGTTACCCTTGTAGGATTTATAGGCGGTCTAATGTCAATCGTTATGGGATGGAATGAATTTTGGCAAATAATTTGCAACATATTTTAAATATCCTTATGTATTGCAGCTTACCCCAAAAGGTAAGCTGCTCTTTTTTAGCCTGTAATAAGAGTCAAGATTTCCTTTGCGAAGGTAATGACAACGCCGCCTGCAAGGGTCAAAAATCCATTAGCTCTCTGGGACGGGTCATGGGATTTGAGGGAAAGACCAATCTGCACGATACCAAAGCCGAGCATAATCATACCAACAGCCCTCACCAGACCGAAAATGAAATCGGACAGATTGTTGACTACCTGAATGGGGTCATTGGCAGCAAAGGCGGTTACGGAAGTACCAAGCACAAATGTCATTGCCATAACAGCCATACAGTAATAGCGGAAGCCTTTCTTAACCTTTCCAGTCATCGGCAGCTTCGTGGTTTTCTTGTTCTCGTTCTTCTTAAAAAGTTTCATAGGGTAAATCCTCCTTATAAATTGAATATTTCTTCCAAGTCCTCATCGGACAGAAGCTCATAGGAAGTGCTGACAGCTTTCACGCTCACGGCGTTATCTGGAATATCACTGTCAAACACAAGGGTTGCGACAGCCTGCGTAGGCTCTCCGTGGATATACGGCGGTTGCCCTCCGTCAGCCGTCAGCTTCACATTCGGGTGCTTCAAGATGTCATACTTGAAGTCCATAACGGGGCGTTCTCCACGCACAAAAAGAAGTGCGTATCGGTTATCAAGCATACGCACTTCGTCTGGGGTCATCAGCTCACGCCCCGAAATCTGATAATTTGTTGAATAGTTACCACTCCGCCCAGAGCTTTTCCCGTAGGTGTTGGTATCAATGGTTTCCTTGCCCAAAAGCTCTGACACATATTTGTGGGTGCTTTGCTCGTTGCCGCCCAGATACAGAAACTCATCGCAGTTGCCGACAATGCTTTCCCATTGCTTTTCAAAAAGGGCTTTGAGCTGTGCCAGATTTTGCAGAATAATGGATACCGATACCCCTCTGGAACGCATAACAGACAGGATTTTATCAAAGTCATCAGGCAGTGAAACATTCGCAAATTCGTCCATTATGAAATGGCAATGCACAGGCAGGCTTCCGCCGTACTTGTGGTCTGCCAGATAAAAAAGCTGTTGAAAGAGCTGGGTATAAAGGATACTGACAAGGAAGTTAAAACTCGTGTCGTTGTCTGGTATCAGAGCGAACAGAGCGACCTTCTTTTCGCCCAAACTTGGCAAGTCAAGCTCGTCAGTGGCGGTAAGCCCTGCAAGGCTCTCCAGATTGAATTTTTCAAGCCTTGCGGCAAGGGTTATCTGGATACTCTTTAAGGTCTTTGCACTACCACTGTGGTAATCCCTGTAATACTTTAGGGCGATATGCTCTGGGTTTACCATTTCCAGACGGTCAAACAGCTCGTCCAGAGGGCTTACATAGCTGTCATCGTCCTCTCGGACTTCGCCTGCACGGAGCAGCTCCATAACCATCGGGAAATTCTGCTCGTCTGGCGGTGCTTCATATTTCAGATAGAACACCAGAGCCAGAAGCAGCATACTCGCCGCCGTATCCCAGAACGGGTCTTGCGACTGTGAGCCTTTCGGCGTGGTCGCCTTAAACAAGTTTGTTACCAACCTCTGAACATCGTTATCGTTCCGCAGATAGACAAAGGGATTGTAACAATGGCTGCGGTGCATATTGATAAGGTCAAGCACACGCACCTCATAGCCTTTATTTTCCAACAGACCCCCGATGTCACGGACGATTTCGCCCTTTGGGTCGAGTATTACAAAAGATGTGTTGCACTGCATAGCATTTGGCTTGCAGAAAAACCTTGTTTTACCCGCACCAGAGCCGCCGCAGACTAAAATATTCAGATTCCTGCGGTGCTTTTTCCCGTCCAACCCAATACGGACATTCTGGGTCAAGAGCTTATTAGCTGACGGGTCTTTATCTCGGTACTTCTTATTCAAAGCACCTGCGTTGCCCCATTTCGCAGAGCCGTGTTCCTCACGCCTGCGGTAGTTCCTGCGTGTAGAGAAATAAACGCCGATGCCCATAACGTAGGCAAGCAAAAAAATAAGGACAGTCTTTACGCTGTCCTCACACACCATTATTTCGAACGGATTGCCCATCGCCACGGGCAGACCTCGGATAATCTCTACAAGACCGCCGCTGACATAGGGTGCTGTCAGCAGGGCAAGCCATACGACAGGAAGTATGCCGCAGACAGAAAGGATTAGGCTCGTTTTCTGGTCATCGTTCCTCATTGCACCTGCAATGCACGACCTTAACCTTTTTTGTCGGGGCGTGTGCCACCTTGCTTATCAGCTCGTCAACAGGCTCGGTGGGGCGTTCCTCCTTTAACTGCTGTGTACGCAGGGTGTTTAAGGCGTTGATGACGATATTCTTATCGTACTTATCAAGTGCGATATGGTATCGTTCCTCTCTCATAGTCTGCACCTCCGATTAGCGTTCCTGCTCTTTGTTCTTTGCAGGCTTGTTCTTCTCCATACTCTTATACATATCGCTCTGGATTTCGCCCAGAACATCACGCATCGTGCCAAGCTCTCCCTTGAACGCCTGCGTATCCATTTCCGCATACTCACTGGGAAGTCTGGAAAAGTCAAAACCTTTGGTATCCACGCCGTAACGAGAGCTTACCATATAGGCAACGCAGAAAGATTTGAAGTCGGAAGCATCACGGCTCTCATTGTACTTAAAGTCATAGACCGCCGCCGACACTTCTTTTGCCATACTCACGAACAGCACTTCCTCGGAAAGCCCTTTCTTGACAAAAATGGTCTGCTGAGAGCTGTCATAATAGGCAGGCAGTTCAAGCTCACCGACGGGTACACAGGGTACAGGGCTTGCATCAATCAGAGCCGACACAAGCTCACGCATGGATTTCGGCTCCTGTTCCTGCTGCCTGTCCTTTGCCGAGGTTTCGGAAATATCATAAACCACTTTGGCATTGTAGGAGATGCCCTTTGTCCCGTCCTCACGGGTGTATTCCTTGCTCGGCTCAAGGATAATAATTTTCTGTGCGTCCTTATTCACATAGACACGGTTCGCTTTCCATTTGCTGTACTCTTTAAGCTGCGTTGCTTCGGGCATCTGTGCTGACACCAGAATAGCGTTAGCCACGGAGTAGCGGTCAAAGCTACCCTGCACATTAAGATACTGACGGAAGCTGTCGCCGCTTGCCATCATTTCAGAGCAGGTATTGTCAATCAGCTCATAGGCTTCTTTCCGCTGTGCCTGCTTTGCGGCAGCCCATTCCTCTTTATCAAAAGGTCTGTTGCCGCCGCTGAATACATCGTAAATACTCATAGCTGTTTACCTCGTTTCTTTGGATTTTGGTTTCTTTTTCTTTCTCTGGGGCTGTTTATGCTCCGTTTTCCCGTTAGCACTTTTCGCCCTGTCGGAAGCTCCGCTTTTGTCCAGGACGGAAGTGTTAATCTCTGCTTTCTGCTCCTTGCGGCTCTCCTTGATTTTCCGCAGTTCCTCTCTGACAGAAGGTTTCTCCTTAGTCATAGTAGCCCCCTCTGCGGATTTCTTTGGCTGCTCTGAGGTAGGCTCGGACTGAGGGGATTTTTCTGTCTTTGCCACCGAGGGGTTTGGTGCGTTTTCCTCCTTCTGGACAGGCTTGCCCATAAGCTCGTCAAGCAGCTTATCTTTCTCCGCCTTTTCCTGCACACCAATATCTGGCTCTGGCTGACCGTCCTTTGCATCTTTGGATTTCTCGGCTTCCGTCACAATAGAAGCGGTATCCACCGAAGCAAGATTAAAGCGTTCCACAATACGGCTGATTTTCGATGCGTCCTCGGCACGAGCGATGACATCGACCTCTGCATTTGGGTCTTTGTTTTTTCTGTCCGTGAGGACGCAGTAAAGCACACCGTATTTTTTTGCTTCCTGCGTGAACTTCTTTAAGTCTCCGCTTTTGACGGTAAAGACTTTCAGCTCCTTGCCAGAACGGAGCATACTTGTCAGCCTTGCTTTTCCTTTGGTTTTCTTTTCTTCTTTGAGAATGGAATACAACAGGATAGCGATGTTCTTCGCACCTGCACCTGTGATTTTGGCAGCGACCTCAAAGCCCTCCAAGCTCATTCGGACGATTTGTTCTGCCGCTTCGCCGCCTGTGTTCATTCTTCATCAGCTCCTTTCTTCGCTGTTCGTTTTCGTCTGCCCGTATCGTCTGCAATTTTTCCTTGAGGGTATCACTACGGGCGGAAATGCCCTCGCACAGTCTGACCTCCTTTCGGATAACTTTCAGCCGCCCCGAAATATCGGAAATCTCTGCCTTGACCGCTTCCTTTTCTTCGCCGCTTATCCTGCGGGATTTGGAGTAAAGCTCCTTTCGCTTCTGAAGCAGGGCAGACATCTCCGTTTCCAGAGAGCCTTTATATGAACAAAGCTGCTCCGCCGTATCAATGTGATTGCGGCAAAGCAGCCTTGTTTCCTGTGTGATGGCTTCCATCTTCATAAGGTCGTCCTTTAAGAGATAATGAAGCCGTGCATAATTTTGTTTTCTGCCTTTTGGCAGGATACCGAGCTTGTAGCAGTAATGGAGATACAGTCCACGCAAGCCACCGATTTTCTTAGCGTTCTTCAAAGAGCCTTTGACCCGATAGACCTTAATCTGTGGCTGTGGCTCCGAGAAGCTCTGGAATTTGACCGCATAGGAATTTTCTCTGATACGCTCCATAATCCTGTCATTGGTGTATTCCTCTCCGAGCTTATAAAGCCGCTTGGGTCTTTGCCAGCCCTTGCCGATAATCGTCCAATACTTGCGGTTGGGGTCAAAGTTTATGCGGTAGCCCATTTCTGCCAACTGGCGGTCAAAGTCTTTCAGCGTGAATGATTTGCTGATAGCTTCGTCCACCGCCTGTCTTGCAACATTATCCCTCGTGGGTCGCCCCTGCTTTTCGGCTTGGTAAAGGGCGTAGGGCTTTTTCTTGCCGCTTGGGTGTTCGATGACGGACAGGGCATACTCACGGCAAAGCTCATCGGAGCGCTGACGGAGCAGCCGCAGATTTGCTTTGTTGTCGTGGTAGTGCATACCGTCAGCAAAAGAAACAGAGTTCACGACAAAGTGATTATGCAGGCAGTCGGTATTCAGATGGGTGGCAACGATGACTTGAAATCTGTTGCCCCACATTCGCTCAGCAAGTTTAACGCCGACTTCGTGAGCCTGCTCTGGCGTAACCTCACCGTGCTTGAAGCTCTGAAAGCCGTGGTAACAGACAATCTCGCTCGTGTCGTTCCACACCGCTTTGGTAATCATCATTTCATCTCTAGCGGTGGTCGGGTCACAGTTTACGCCTGTGACAAAGAAACGCTGCTCGGTCTTATTCTTATTAGTAGCGTACTCCATTACATCGACCATCGCCTGCAGGTCGGCTTCGGTGTATTTGGGGTTGGCTGTCTTTTCGGGATTTTCAGCATAGTCGATTGGGTGGTCGAGCCTGCCACGCACATCCCATATCTCGCAGACCGCCATTACGATGACCTGCGTGGAAGCAGATACCTTTTGCGAATTTCAATCTGAAATTCGTGCCACTTCCTTACTTCCTCACGGAGCATCGGGGTATCCACAAAGCCGAGGGCGTTTGCCTTAACCGCAAGCTGATTGATACGGTTGCCAATAGCGGACAGCTCACGCATCATTTTATAGAACTCTGGGTCGGGCTTTTCGCAGAGCTGATAGCCCCTTACCATTTCTCTTAAAAAGGCTTCTTTTGAGCGACCCGATTTCCGCACAAGCTCATTAAGGTGTTCGGCTTCCTCCTCAGTCAGACGGAAAAGTATCTGCACATTTCTTTTTCGCATTGTCCTCTTCCTTTCTCTCGGAAAGTCTGTTTATCTGCAAGCAGCACATACACACAATGCCGAACAGACCGCCGAGCATTGTGCCGATAATGAAAAATAAGAACTCACTCATTCTTGAACTCCTTTCTGTTCTCACGGGGTATTAGGGGGCTGCCCCCTAACAAGCGAATTTGGCTAACCAAATTCAGTGCTTGGTAAGACATCTCATTCTTCGCAATCGTCCTCATACATACACTCACCGCACACAGGGCAGAAGTACGGGCAGTCCGAACAATCTTCATTTTCCTGTGGTGTATTCTCGCCAGCACCGTCAAGCCCGTCCTCTCTCTGCTCGGTAATATCGGCTTCGCCGCAGACAAAATCATCATCGGTAAAGTTGATAAGGTCGGTATCGAACAGGATAATTTTTGTTTTTTCCTTTGCCTGTTCGGGGCTTTCTGCATAGACGGAAACGGTCTTTTGATAATGGGCGGTAAGGGTTACATCATACTTTTTCAATGGTTCATTCCTCGCTTTCAGCACTAAATTTTGATTTGGTTTCGGTGTCTTTCTGGTGAGAATCTACTACACAATCAACGGGCATCACTCCTTTCACGCTTGGGCATAGGTCTTGCAATTTCCAGATAGGACAACAAAAAATCGTTGAAGTCCTTGCCGACAGGCGGTGGATCATCAACGATTTTGTAGTCTTTCTGCAACAGTTCTTTCAAAGTAGCGGTACAAAGCCTGCCTACCTTATCATTATCCAGATGCAGAACTATGGTCTTAATTTGTGGATTGGCACTCAAAAAAGTTGTGAGAGCTATGGGGATTTTGCTGTCCTTCATCTCTTTCTTTGGCTGATACACGCCTGAAAGAGAAAGCAGACTTTCCGATTTGTAGTCCTTGCCCTCGCATTTCAGATAAGTGGCATAGGACAGTAAATCAATGGCGGCTTCAAATAAATGCACGGTATCTGTCGGCTCTCTTGCCAGAAGTCGGAACGAATACCTTTTGTCGCTGCCCGATGCATCCTGTTTGAAAGTGCTGCCGAGCGTACTTCTAAGAGCCGCATATTTGGGTGTTCCGCTTTCATCTTTGCCGATAAAAACGGCGTTGTGATAGTCGGCGCTCTCATAAATTGTATCGTCTGCAACGCACTCCTGTATGAGCTGATAGTCAATACCACGCCCGAAAAGATACTGCAAAACTCTGTCGCAGTTCTTAAACTTCGGCGGCAAGAGAAGCACCTTTGGCTCATCTTTTTTCTCGGCAGGGGGCGGCGGTTTCCAGTCTGCCAACGCCTGTCCTGTAAGAATTTCCACGGCTTCTACGAAGTCATATTCCTTGACTTTTATCAGATAGTCGAGGGCAGAATAGCCGCCGAAACCTCTCGACCACCAATACCATTTGCCGTTGGAAATCTTTAAGCTGTCGTGTTTTGCGGTACAGTACACATTACTTGTGCCTTTGACCTTAACGAGATTGCTCGGCTCAAACTCACGCAGATAGGATAACAGGTCAATCTGGCGTACCCGTTCAAGCACATCTGGGTCAATCTGCACATAGGGTCTGTTAGTTCTCATTCAATAAAATCACCTCCAGAAAATAGAAATAGCCGAGGGGCTTTCGTTAAACGAAAACCTCTCGGCTATGTAAACGATATGTTATTTTGATAACAACACCAAATACTGAAACAGTTTATTAAGACGGTCTATTTCCTCTAAATAAATTGCTTCTTGCTCACTAAAATTTTGAACACCTAATGTCTCAACTATATGGGCTTTGGTGCTTTCTTGTTTATCCATTGAAAGCAAATGGTCAAAATATATTCGATAATCGTGAAGAATATACAACGGCGAAATCAATTTTTCAACATCAATCGTATTTCCAATTCCATTGCAGAATTTCAGCAATATTTCTTTGATAAGACGAATTGACTGCCACTTTCCGTATTGAGCATCTCTTTCATTTTCAGAATATAATGCCTCATACAATTCTCTCAACCGTCCAACATTAAAGCCCTCTACCAACACCTTGTCAAAAGCATTTATTACACTAGAAACACTTTGCTCTGTGAAAACAAGCGGACGCTTGATGTTTTTAGCGTGTTCCGAACATTCTTCGTCTAAATGGGCTAAATCAATGTTGTATTTTTTCTTAATGTTTGAAATGAAGCTGTCCTTATTCATTAGAATTTGTTTCTCTATAATAGGCTTACTAAAAGTACAGTTCATTTGTGCTTGAAAGAACTCTGAATCAACGATTAAATGGTCTGAGTCAACATTAAATCCTTTTAAAATCGCTTGGCTCTGAGTATCCATATAATTCAAATCGCCCAACCAAAATACTAACTTTCCATTACTGTTAAAACCAAATGGCACATCCCAATCATATATATATACTCCCTCTGGGTCTTTCTTACCTATGTGTCCATAGGTTTCTGAGAAAATATCCACTTCAAAATCGGGAACAGAAATAAAATATATAAGTGCTTTTCTATCGAAATAAACAGGTGTCAAAAAACCTTCTGTTGAATGTTCCTCATCATAACAAAGACCAGGGATATTATAATAATCTTTATGGTCGTATTTATAATCTGTTTCTTTACAATATTCAAATTTCTTTTTGTAGCTTTTTGAAACAAACTCTCCTACAAACTGTTCTTGTTCTATCATAGACTTATATGCACCATCTATAATTTGTTTGGAATATTCGGGCAGACATTTATCTCCACATTTATTACAACAAAGAACAAGTAACTCTGGAAAATGGAGCGTTCTATTTTCTATAACGACTGTTACATCATCGTCAATTAACTCTCGCACTCCTTCACAATTACTGCATTTATCTAATTTGTATGTTTGATATTCAGTTAGAAAATCATTATATGTGCTAAATCTAATATCCATATCTAAACCAACCTTCTTGCTTACTTTATTGTTCTAATTGTACCACAAAGGTATGCATTTTTCCACCTCTGCGGCTATGTAAAAGCGGCATCAGCTCCACGCCAATGCCGCCGTTCTTGGTTATAAAATTCCTGCCTTTTTGAGATACCCAACGCTGTCATAGCACCCTCTGAAATAGATTGCTTCCTGCTGCATATCGCTGAGCCTGTTCCGAAGCTCCAAAACTTCTATCAAAGCCTTACACTCCTGCTCGGATAAATCGCTCGGCTTTTCCGTATCCAGAGCCTCCATCACTTTTGGATACTCCTTGTAGAGTTTCTCTATCCTTTCCTCTATGGAACGGTATTCTGGATTTTCTTTGGGCAACTTTGCGATAACGGAGCTTAGATATTCAGCAAAAATGTTGCTATGCACATCAACAAAGGTTTCAAATCTGAAATTATCAAGCACACCTTTCACCTCCGACATTTACTAATCTACACCTATTATACTTCCCAGAAATCAGCAATACAAATATGCAAACCGCATTATCTCTCCCGACTTGCACATTTTCTTTCGGGCTGTTCTTCTGTCTGCTCTGGCTCGGTATCCATAACGGAAGTATCTTTTTCATTCAGATTCAGCTCAATGTTAAGAACGTTCAGCCGTTCTGTTTTTTCTTTCAGCTCATCTTCAAAGGCAAAAGGCTTCTTGATTTCCTCCTTTGCGGTTTCAAGCTGTGCGATAGTTTCCGCCTTTTTGGTCTTGGCAGCTTCCAGTCTGGCGGGGAGCTTTGACAGCTCGTTTTCAATTCGGGTCGGATTTCCGAGGGCATCAGCACCTAAATCCACCTTATGCTTTGCCTTTCCGCAGAGGTTCATACAGTAATGGGCATTGACAATATCATAATAAATCTCCATTCGGAAACCTCGGTAGCTGCCGATTTCGGTAGGTGCGGACATCGGATAATCCTTGCAGATTGCAAGGAGCATCTCGCCTGCGTCTGCCTTTTCGGTGTAGGTCACTCCTTTTAATGTCATCGGGCAGAACTTATCCTCACCCTGCGGCTTGTGCTGCTCGGCAAGAGCTGCATCATTTTCATAGCCTGCAATGCGTTCCTCATACTCTTTTATGGTCTGGGGATAGTATTTCAGCACTCTGTCCTCAAGGTCGTAATGCTCGGAAAGATAACTCTGCTTTAACACTCGGAGCTTGGAAACCTGTATATCCAAATCCATCTTTTCCTTAAAACGGGCATCGCCTGTGGCAAGCATTTTAACCTCTGCAAAGGACAGGGCAACCTCGTCCACATCTTCAGCAGAGCGGACAGGGCTTTTGCTCGTCATTATCTGGCTGATAAATTTCTGCTTGCTCTCCACCAACTGATAGAGATAGGCGTCAAAAGTCTGCTCGGTCACATAGCGGTAAACCTCCACCTCTGGAAACATATTACCCTGCCTTTCGATACGCCCCTGCCTTTGTTCAAGGTCGGAAGGACGCCACGGACAATCAAGGTTATGGATTGCTATGAGCCTGTCCTGCACATTCGTACCTGCTCCCATCTTCGGAGTAGAGCCGAACAGCACACGGACTTCGCCGCTTCTGACCTTGCCGAACAACTCTTTTTTCTGTGCATCGGTGGTCGCTTCGTGGATAAAGCGTATCTGCTCAGCCGGGATACCACGGGCTATCAGTTTCTCCCTCATATCGTCATAGACATTGAAAGTACCGTCATTTTTCGGGGTGGACAGGTCGCAGAACACAAGCTGTGTCGCTTTGGTATCGGCGTGTTCCTCCCAGATACGGTACACATTATCCACGCAGGCATTGACTTTACTGTCTGGGGCATCTGGCAGCATCGGGTCAATCATTCTCTGGTCAAGAGCCAGTTTCCGTCCGTCATTGGTTATCTTGAGCATATTGTCGATGTTCGGCTCGACAAGCCTTGCCCTGACTTTCTCAGCCCGCTTCGCAAGGGAAGCTACCATTTCGGTCTGTATCTCGCTCGGCTTGGTCTTAATATTGTGGTAATTGACCTTTGGCACGGGGAGTTTTAGCATATCGGCGGTCTGAATATCCGCCACCTCACGGAACATCTGCATCAGCTCTGGCAGGTTATAGAACTTGGCAAACCTCGTCTTGGCTCGGTAATTTGTGCCTTCGGGTGCTAATTCCAGAGCTGTAACCGTTTCTCCAAAGGTAGAAGCCCAACTGTCAAAATGCTGCAAACCGTTCTGTGCAAGAGTGTCATATTGCAAGTACCTCTGAACAGAGTACAGCTCAACCATTGAATTGCTAACAGGCGTACCCGTTGCGAAAACCGTACCACGGTTGCCCGTGATTTCGTCCAGATAGCGGCATTTCATAAAGAGGTCGCTTGATTTCTGGGCTTCGGTCTGGGCGATACCGCCCACATTCCGCATCTTGGTGTAGAGGTACAAATTCTTGTAAAAATGGCTCTCATCAATGAAAAGCCTGTCAACGCCGAGCTGTTCAAAGTCGATGACCGTATCCTTACGCTTGGTGTCGTTAAGCTTTTCGAGCTTCGTCTTGATTGCCTTTCGGGTTTTCATTAGCTGTTTGACCGTGAACTGCTCGCCTTTGGAAGCCTGCACATCGTCAATGCCACGCTCAATATCATCAAGCTGCTTTTCCAACTGCTCCCTCTGGCGTTCTATGCTCATCGGGATTTTTTCAAACTGCGAATGCCCGATAATGACTGCGTCATAGTCGCCTGTGGCAATCCTGCCGCAGAACTTTTTACGGTTTCCAGTTTCAAAATCCTGCTTTGTTGTAACAAGGATATTCGCACTCGGATAAAGCCGCAGATACTCAGAAGCCCACTGACCGACAAGATGATTTGGCACAACAAACATTGACTTCTGGCATAAGCCGAGCCGTTTGCTTTCCTGTGCAGCGGCTACCATTTCAAAGGTTTTTCCTGCTCCCACCTTATGGGCAAGGAGCGTATTGCCGCCATAAAGGATATGGGCGATGGCGTTGACTTGATGGGGTCTTAGTGTGATTTCTGGGCTGATACCTCCAAAAGTGATATGGCTTCCGTCATACTCACGGGGTCGCACAGAGTTAAAAGTATCGTTGTAATAACGGACAAGGCGGTTTCGCCGTTCTGGGTCTTTCCATATCCAATCCTGAAACGCCTGCTTGATGACTTCCTGCTTCGCCTGTGCCGCCGTGGTTTCCTTTGCATTGAACACCGCTTTTTTATTGCCGTGTTCGTCATACACATAATCAAAGATACGGGTGTCACGCAGGTTTAAGGTGTCCTCAATAATACGATAGGCGGAAGCCCTTTTCGTACCATAGGTGCTGTCCGCCTTTACATTCCCCATATCGGAGCTTTTATTCTCTATGAACCAGTCTCCGTTTATCGGGGTGTATCGTACCTTTAATCTGCCTGCGGCATAGCTTGACGGAGTTAAAAGCTCCATCACAAACCGCTGTATATCTTCCTGCGGTATCCAAGTCGCACCCAAGCGAACAGAGATTTCCGCCGCCGAGAGGTCTTTGGGAATGACCTTTTTCAAGGCTTCCACATTAACTGCAAGCTCTGGGTCATTCTTCGCAGCAAGCTCCGCAACCGTCAGCTTGTTGCGGACATTTCCCGACAGATACTCGTCTGCGGCTACATAGGAAATAGGCTCACAGTTCGGTACTTTGAAGATAACACCTTGTAAATCCTGCACAAGCTCAGCCTGCGTTTTGCCTGTGAGCTGCTCCATATAAGGCAAATCAACACGGGCTTTCTCTCCGATAGAGAGGGCAAGGGCTTCGCTTGCAGTTTCAACCGAAGTTACTTCTCGGTGGGGTTTGATAGTCCGCTTCGTGAACATATCTGCCTTCCGTTTGAAGTTGCCCTCATCATCAAGCACCTCCAGAGAACATAAAAGGAAGTAGCTCTCATCTGAAGCAAAAGCAAGATAGTTTCCTCGGCTGTTGATTAGACCGTATTTTGCGGTATAAACATCATACAGACGGTTGAGGTTTTCCTGCTCGGTGCGTATCATTTCCTCTGGGTAATCATCGGTCTGATACTCAATGAGCTTACGCACACAGTCACGGATTTGGATAAGCCCTTTGATACGGTTTTCTGCGGTCATCGACACAGAAGCAGGTTGCATACGGTCATTCTCTCGGAAGTAAACCCTGCCGTCCACCAGAGTAAAAGAGAAGTTACGCACATTCGGGTCAGCAGGAACGGAAAGCTCCTGCTCATCAGAGATTTCATCAACCCCATTATCAAGCTCTGGGATTTCGCCGTTTATCCTCTGAACTGCATTGGACAGAAACTCGGAAAGTGGTATATCCTTACAGGCTTTACAAACAGGCTCAAAAGTACCAAAGCGTGTGCTTTCCATCTTTATTTCGCCCAACACCATTTCGGGGTGTTCGACAAAATATCTGTTCATCGTAACACCGTTTTCGTCCGTATCAAGGTGTACCCAGTCTGGCTCTATATCCATCACTCGCTCACGCTTTTGCAGGATAAGAATATCGCTCGTGACCTCCGTGCCTGCGTTTGCCTTAAAGGTGTTGTCAGGCAGACGGATAGCACCTAAAAGCTCGGCTCTCTGGGCGATATACTTGCGTACCTCTGGACTTGCTTTATCCATCGTACCCTTTGAGGTAATGAACATCACAACGCCGCCGGCACGGACTTTATCCAGAGCCTTTGCAAAAAAGTAGTCGTGTATGAGAAATTTCTGGGCGTTGTATCGGCTGTCATTGACCCTTATCTCCCCAAAAGGCACATTGCCGAGGACTACATCAAAATGGTCGTCTGGGAGATTTGTTTTCTCAAAGCCCTCAATGGCAATGTTCGCTTTTTGGTAGAGCTGCTTTGCAATCCTGCCTGTGAGAGAATCGATTTCCACGCCGTGGAGCTTGCTGTTTTGCATACTTTCGGGAAGCAGACCAAAGAAATTGCCTGTCCCGCAGGACGGCTCCAAGATATTTCCCTGTGAAAAGCCCAGGCGGTCAAGTGCGTCATACATCGCCTTGATAACAACAGGCGGCGTATAAAAAGCGGTCAGCGTTGACTCCATAGCGGCACGGTATTCCTCTGGGGATAGGCTGGCATATAGCTCCTTAAATTCCTCCGCCCACGCCGCATTGTGTTCATCAAATGCCATAGGAAGACCGCCCCAACCGACATACTGAGATAAGACCTCCTGTTCTTCGGGTGTGGCAAGGCGGTTTTCGATTTCAAGCTCGTGCAGCAGGTTGATTGCCGCCATGTTGTTACGGAACTTTTCTTTTGCTCCGCCGACACCGATGGCGTCATCGGTAATACGGAAATTATGACGGTCAGTAACAGGAACGGCAGGAGCTTCCGTTTTTTCTTCGGACGGTAATTCGATTTTTTCCTGTTCCAATATCTTTTGGATATATTCGATTTTCTCCACTCGGTTTATCGGAAAACCCACATTATTCTGGAATGTGATGTCACGCAGGGACACATCGCCGCTGATTTCCCTAATGCTCTCAATGAGATATTTGCGGTTGTCTATGATGATTTCCCTGCCTATGAGGTCGTTTGTGGATTGCTCCATTTCAATGACAGGAGCTTCTGAGTCACTCAGTTTATCGGCATACGCCTGTGGTTTTTCTTCGGCTTCCTCGGCTGTCCTGTACCAATCATTTTCGGTAGCCATAATCTCATCAAGCAGTTTTTCGTCCTCTGAAGTCAACTCGGTGTGCTGTTTCAAGAATGGAATAAACTCATCTCTGCCACGGAGCAGGCTTTCACGGTCTTCTCCATATAGCTGTTCGCCCTTTGACGATAAGGCATAATCGTAAAAATTCTTAATGTGAGCAATTAAATCGCCCTCACCATCGCCAATATCAAACCGCCCTTCATAGTTAAATTCCTCGCCGCCGATAACAGCCTTGATAACAAAATCTGTCTTGTGATACCACCCGATATTTTTATCGCCCTCACGCTCACGGTGCTGTTTCTCGTCCAAAATACCAAGCAGCTTATTACCCAGAGCAAAGCTCAAATCCGTATAGCGGTCATTAAGCTGTCTGTCATAAAAGGCAGGGTGTTCGGAAAAACCGATAGAAAACTGTATTCCGTCCTGCTTTTCCTCGGACGGTGCTTCTGTCCTCTGTTTCTCGGTTACGACCACCTTCAGATGGTCGTTTGCAGGATTTTCCGTTAGCTTTTCTTCAAAGTCAGCTCGGCTGTATTCCTGCCCCAAGATAGGGAACTCAGCATTTTGAAGATAGACCTTTTCCTCGGTAAGTGTTGCAATCTCATATTTATCCGCACCGATATACACCACATCGCCCTCATTGTAGAGGTAGCGGAGTGGGTGCAGCTCCCTTAATTCCTCGGTAAACTTCCACCCATTACTGCGGCTGAAAACTGAGGTCGTTTTCCATTGTACCTGTGCAAGAAAGTCTATGAGCTGTTGAACAGTTGAGGGGTCGGACAGGTGCTGTTCCATTTGCTCGGCGGTAACATCTGCAAGGTCGCTTCGTTCCACAACAGATAACAAGTCTTTTTCGTACCTGTCCAAGTCACGGATAAAGTCAGATAGCCGCAAAGCAAGGGTATCCCGTTTGTCGGCAGGCGGCAGGTCACGGTGGGCGTCGATAAAACGCTGCCTTGCTATTTTCCTCTGGGTGTCAATCTCATATTGGGGAGCTGACACGCTCTCCAGATAATCGGCATAATGGTTTTTTTCTTTCGGATTGAGATAGCGGTTATCCTTAATCAGCTCACGCAGACGCTTTTCAACCTGTGACCATTTCAACACAAGGTCGTGATTGGTATAAGTGCCGTTTCGGTCAATGGCAAGACCCTTGCTGTCATGCCAAGAATGACCGCTGAAACCATCGGGGAAGATGTGCGTACCGCCGCCCGTTCCATACTCATTTTTAAGGAACTCAATATTTTTCTGTCTGTCCTCGCCCTTTTGGAATTGTCGGTAGATGCGGTATTTTCCGTCCGCAACGCCACTGCCTTTCTGAAGTACGGAGTCAATATCTTCTTTGGAAATAGCAAAAGCAGAGGCTTTTTCGTCCTCTGCTTTTGCTATCATTTCGATTTGTTCATCTACGGTTGGAAGATTGACCCTGACCTCATCCTCTTTGGCAACGCTTACTTGTAAATCAGTTCGGTCAGTATCACTTCCTCCGCTTGGCTGCGGATGTTGTTCATCAGTCCGACCCACTGCATCGGAGCTTTCTCTTTCAGTTCCTCTGTCACGCCCTGCTCGGCTGAGAGCTGCTTCGTCAGAAGCTCCAACCTCTGGAGTGCTGTCTGCTCTACCTCGTGCAGATGCCCGTTCAGCCTGCCCGATGTCAGCAGGTTGAGATAGGTCACTCGTTTGTGCTTCTCCAGATAATCCCTGTGCATCAAAGCGTACCTGCCAAGCGGAAGCTCTGGCTCTGTCGGTAATGTTAGGTCGGGAATAAGATAATCCCCCTGTCTGCTGTAAGTGATTTCGCTCATTGTATTCGCTCCTTTCGGGTTGTTGTCTGCCTTTATCATACTGAGCCTGCGTTCTTTGTGCAAAGGTGCGATTCTGGTCTTTTTCCGCTATTTGCACATTTCGGACAGACTGTGAGATTTCCCGTAATGCCATTTCCGCAATATCGCTCGTGGCAATACCGATGGCGTTTATCGTTGCAGGGGTATTGAAATTTACAATATCCGCAAAATCCTCTCGGTCAAAAAACTCATTCGTATCCAGACCGCAGCGGCTGATCAGCATAAAAGCAACGCTGTTTGCTGCCAGCCGCCTGTAAATGACTTCTATATTAAAGTCGTCCAGCTCTTCCAAAAAGCTGTCTTTCGTGCAGTCCCTTAACTGAGAATAATAGTCTTGCAGATTGTCCTCCACGGCGTTCTTTGCCGTTTCCATTAAAGCAGAAGCAAGGTCAGTGCTTTCCACATCTCCAAACCTGTCCGAGAGCCTTTCCATAACAGCCTGCTCGTATCGCTCATCCATCTGCCATATCGGAACAGGGCGGCTGCCATAATAGCCCTCGTGGGTGTCGGACACATCAAAATAGTATTTCAGCGTATTCCTGCGACCTTTCGGGTCAAATACGGCAATACCCTTGCTGTCCTTATTGACCCAACGCCTAAACTGTCTGTTCCAAGTTTCGAGCTTCGCAACGGCGACAGCATCGGGGCGTTGTGCGTATATTAAAAGCTGTTCGTCAAAACGGCATTTATAGTTGCGGCAGGCAGAGGACAGAAAGCCCTGCCACGCCTGCGGATTTTTTGCAACCGCAACGCCTGTACGCCGATACAGCTCTGTGATTAGCTGATACTTCGCAGCCATTCAACCTACACCTCCTTATCGTTTTTGTTTCAAATATTCCTGTTTGCTCACTCCGCACCACCGCCAAGAAAAGAAATGACCTTGTTCGATTTAATGCTCTTTTGCAGGTCATTGATGAGAGTAATATCCGCAACCGTGATGCCCTGCATAGAAAGAATATCGTCCATAGTCATAGCGGCAATCGCTTTTTCATCGGTAAAGCCTGCTTCCAAGACCTTATTCAAGACCTTGACGGCTTTCTGATTAACAGCCATATTCTAAATCCTCCTTATCGTTCTAAATCCTTGTGCTTCGGTGTTTTCTGCGGCGTTTGTTCCGCAGGTTTCGGCTCATAGGTCGCCCCGTTTTTCTGCATACGCTCGGCAAACTCGCAGATGTGGTACAGATTGCTGCCGACTTCGGTATGGTATTCATCAATAAAGCGGCAGGGATACTCCCGTTTCTCTCCCCAAGAGGTCGTGACAATGACCTTTCCGCCGTCTGGGATACGGAACAGTTCTTTATATTGAGGGTCAATAAAGCTGATACCTTGTTCCGCTTTCTGGATATGCTTATCAAGCCATTCCTTCACATAACAATAGCAGTAAAAATTATAGTCGCCTTTGGTGGGATTGCACCGAAGCAGAAAAGCGTGTTTCTCCGTATCTACACGGAAACCGTACTCCGTACAATAGTTGCCCTTGATAGCACTTTCGGGAAAATGCCTCGCAAACGCACTCATATCATAGCGATTGTGCAAAAGCCCTTTATCCTCCCGTAAAGCATTGATGACCGTATCAAAGTCTGCCTTAAATTCGTCAGATTTCCATTGTGGTCTGGTATCAAACCAAGTGGTGTAAAAGCCATAGCCCGTCGTGGCAAAGTCACCACGCAGATGCCCGATAGTGCCTGTCTGCCCCTCAAGCTGCATACTCTGGGCATAGGTGTATTTCTGTTCTGTCGGGGTTAAAGGTCTTGTCTTTATTTCATTACTCATTCGGCTGCTCCTTTCTTTCCTTTTTCTCTTTCTGCTCGTCTAAAATCTTGCGAATACAGACATCGCAGAAAATAACTGACCCATCCTTATATCGGGGATAAGGACAGGTCGTGCAGTCATATTTTATTTTATCGCTCACGGTCATCACCGTTTTTCTGCTTCTGGGAAGGCTGATTATAGGGCATACGGCACTCTGACTGGTATCGTTCATTCAGCTTTTGCCGTGCAGCATCAAGCTCATTCGTGTAATAACCCCAGAAATAATTTGAGCCGCCCTTGCAGTACCAACACACATAAGGATTGGGTGCGTTGGGATTGTGACCGATGACAAGCTCTGTACTCCCGATAGTACAGCTCTCGATGATTTCATAGTTCTGATTGGAGCGTTTTTCTTCGTCCATAAGCACCTCTCTATTCTTTGGCATAACGCCGATAGGCTTTTTCGCCCGTGGCTCTCATTTTTTGCACAGGGTGACTCCCTGCAAGCTCTGGATGCTGTGCCTGCAGCTTGCGGCGTGTCCTGCTGACGCTCTCAAAACTCGGCAGACCGAGATATTTGTGCTGCGTCATTATCTCTGCAAGCGGCATTGCCCCTGCATCCTTCAGACAGGCATTACAAAGTGCAAGATACAGCACCATATCGTCATTTCTGGCATCTTCATTCTTTTCCAGAACAGCTCTGACTTTCTTTTCAATGGTTTTTAGGTTTCTCATCTTTACCTCCATAAAGGAAAGGGCGGCATCTTTCAGCCGCCCCAACCACTTACTTATTCTTTCTGTTACGGATATTCAGCCATACCGCCGTACCCACAATGAACACGACAAGCACGATTGCGATAATGGTTTTAGCGTCCATCAATTAGTCCTCCTTTTTCTTCTTTCTGTTCTTATAGCTGACAAATCCGAGAACGCCCGCACCGACAACAGACAGAGCTGCAAGGCTTACCCATAAGCCCAGATTGAAGTCATCGCCTGTTTTCGGGGTATCCCTGAACTCATTGTGCATCTGCACGATAGCCGTAGCGTCCACCTTGACCGTTGCCTGTTTATCGGCAGGCAGGATATATCCTGCGGAAGCCTTGTCGCTTACTTCGGATACGGTATAGTCGCCAATCCGCAAGCCCTCAATCACGATTTCTCCGTTCTTATCTGTCTTAAAGGTCTGGTCATAGTCCACGCCTGTCACACGGAAAGAGAAGCCCTCCACCTTACCGTCAGAGGAAGTCTTTACGATTTTAAGAGAGCCTTTCTGTGCTGCATTGATAAATCCTACACCCGCCTTATTTTCCACGGTGTAGGTCTTGCCGTTCTCCTCAACGGATACGGAATACACATTTTCATCAAGCACAAAGCCTGTCGGAGCTTTGGTTTCCTTTACCAGATATTTGCCGTAGCGGAGTTCACTCATCTGGTAAACGCCGCCGTCAAGTTCTTTCATTTCGCCAAGCAACGTATCGTCTTTATCCAGTTTCCCATCGCCATTGGTATCGGAGTAAACCTCAAATACCGCACCAGACAGCTTGTTGTCGGGATAATCCTCATCAACCTTTGTCAAAGCGATATTGCCCTTAATGAAGTAGTTGACAAGTTCGATTTCCACAACTTCGTCCACCTTGCCGATAGTCACGGCGATTTCTTCCTCGGAGAGTACATATCCCTTCGGGCTTTCGATTTCACGGATTATCCAAGTTCCATACGGTACTTTGGCAAAAGAAAAACTACCATCATCTTTTGATGTGGTAGCTACAATCGCATTTTCCTTTGTAAACTCGGTAGTTCCTGTCTTAAAGATACCGATAACTGCACTGCCCAGAGCTTTTCCATCCTCATCAGATTTCTTACCGCTTACAGAGCCGTAAATAATGTCATTTGTGATAGCTTCGCCCTCATTGGCTATGATGCGGACAGTTTCGGTATCCTGTCCTGCGTATTCAAAAATAACAGGGTATTTTGCATCGCTGACAATATATGCGGAGTTGGTCGAGGTTTCCTGCACATAATAGCTGCCCATCGGCAGGTCGCTGATAGCTTTCCCGTGACCGCTTTCATCAAGGGAAATGACCTCAATCAGACCGTCCGCAGGAATGGTCTTTCCATCTGCGGCTGTGAGTTCCTCCGCCGCATACAAGCCAAAGGTCACATCAAAGATTTCTCCATTCTTGCCAATGCCGTAGGCTTCATCAATGGCAAGGCTCTTGATGAGGTCGATTTCAACACGCTGTCTTTCATTATAGAAAGAAGTAGCCGTTTCCGTTACATCAACATTCTGTCCTGCATACACAAGCTCAACAGAACGAACTTCCTCATTCAGCACCATTCCATACGGAGCTGTGATTTCCTTAACCTCATATTTTCCGAGATACAGTTCTTTGGATTTTGCTGTACCGTCCTTTCCTGTCGTAACGGTATCCACAACCTCGCCCTTGTTTGCTCTGACCGTTCCGTCCAGAGTGACAATATCCTCGGCTGCGGTAATCTCATAGACTGCACCCTCAAGACCGCTGACAGAGAAAATCGGCTGATACAATCCCTTATCGCCTGCCACGGAGCTGAATACTTCGCCAGACTTTTCTACTGTAATTGTACCTTTCTGTGCCATATTGGAACGTACTACCTCAATAACGGTAATGCCGCTTTCTTCCTCGGAATTTTCCTGCACCACATCAAAATAAACAGGCTCGGAATTTAAGACATACCCATACGGGGCTTGTACTTCCACAAGGGAATAGCCTTTGCCGTATTCCAATGTCTGCGGTGTGATTAGGTCGCCGTCTGCCGTAGTATAGAAGGTGTCAATGGTCGTCACTTCGGGATAAGTGAAAGTCATAGTCACAAGATTTCCATTCGGGTCGTAAATCTGGAAGCCTGCACCTGCATACGGGATTGTATTGCCTGTTTCTGCATCTTTCTTTACGATTTTGATATAGCTCTCAAAGTTAGCGTTGTTGATAAGGTAGCGGTAGGTCTGACCGTCCTTGCTGATAAACACATCAAAGTCTTTCATCAGTTCACGCCCCTCCCAACCAAAGGTCTGGCGGACGGTATAAATGCCATACGGCATATCCTTTGTCTGGGCAAAACCGTTCTCGTCACATGTCAGCACATCACGCTCGGTTTCCTTTGCATTTTCATAGCTGCCTGCGGATTTGAGGAACACTTCAAATACCGCACCTTCTTCGGGTGTTTCAATCTGGGTTTCCCCGTTATCCGTATGCTTGATGAGTGCGATATTGCCTTTGATGACCTGTTCATTCACATCGTTTGCGGTACTGTTCAGCTCTACCGTGTATAGCTCTGGTTCTGCACCTACCTTGTGGATTGCGGTATCCAGAAGATACCCCTCGGACGGGCTGATTTCACGGACAGTCCAATCATTATCACAGATATAATACTTGGTCGTAAACTGACCGTTTTCATCAGTCGTGTAGGTGTCAATCAGTTCCTCACCTTTATAGATGCCGTAAACCGCACCTGCAAGGGAAGCGTCGCCCTGCGGAGAACCTGTTTCTGCATCGGTCTTTGTCACAGTCACTTGGAATTTCTTCAACACATTGTCGAATCTGCGTTTTGTGACCTTGTTCCATTCAATCGGAGCTGTCTGGGAAGCAGGAACGACATAGCGGACTGCGGTATCCACTTCCTCAACCACATACGGGGTATCGCCACTGATAAGGACATTTTCAAACTTAGCCAGTCCGTTTTTATCAGTCACGGCATACTCGTCAACAGGCAAGCCGCTTAAAGATGTGCCATAAAGGTGGAATTTCATTCCCTCCACCAGATTGTCCTCGGAAGTCTTGACGATTTCCAGACTGCCACGCTTCAAAGTATTGCTGAAGGTCACAGTAGAGGTTTTTCCTCCGATAAGTGTGACAGTCTGGGTTTTCTGCGGCTCATAACGGTCAATAGACTGTTCTGTGACCGTATAAGTGCCAGGGAATAATCCCTCCACGGAGACAGAGCCGTCCTTTCCTGTCTTAACTGTTTTATTGAAGTTATCACCTTTGATTGTAAAAGAGATGCCCTCCACAACTCCGTCCTCAGAAGTCTTTTTGAGGGCAATCGTGCCTGTCGGCGTTTCGATATTGATATATGCAGACACGGTATCAGCATTCTCCACACCTGTTACCAAATCCTGCAAGTTCGGGTCGCCATAGGCAATGAGCTTTGCACTGCTACTGACCGTCGGCACATTGTTCCTCTTTGCCGTAACGCGGACAGAACCGCTGATAGCTACAGTGGAGCTGATTGTCAGCTTATTTCCAGACTTCGATACACTCACATTGCTGTCAGAGCTTGAAAAGCTGTAATCGGAAAGGACGCCGTTGCTGTCCGTCAATGTGATGCTGTACTTTCCGTCCTTGTAGGCAAGCTCCTTTGTGATGTCATTCTTACCGCCCGACATAAAGCTCGGAATGGTGTTATGCTCACGCAGCATTGCAACAATCTGGTCATACACTGCCCTTGCTGCGCTGTTGGCATAATTTGAACCGAAGTGCAGGCTGTAAACGGTGGTGCTTGTCTGGTTATATGAGCCTGTGGCTTCACGGCAGCCTGTGACAAACTCCCATACGAGAGTCTGCGTGGCAAGCCATTTTTCATCATCACTTCCCGACAGATTATTTCGGTTTCCCTGATACCCATAGAGCAGGGCAAGCCCAACCGCCTTTTTCTGGTTGGCTGAAAGTGCGTTCCAAGTATCAGAGGAAGCCTTTTTCAAGGTGTTTCCTGTTTTCAGCGGTACTCCCGGCTGAATACAAAACGCATTCTCGCCATCCACAAACATACGGTACTTGTAATTTCCTGTTCCGCCTGCGGTATAACCACCGATATTCGCACTAGAATTGTACCTTATCGCATTACCGTTGCTGTCATAGGTGTGGGAAAAGGAAATCGTCCCGATGTCACCCGCAGCAAACGCCGTCGCAGGCATTATGGATAATGCCATGACCGCAGCCATTACAAAAGCCGCAGCCTTTTTGAACAATTTAGGGATTTTCATAGTTACCTCCTGTAATTTGGATTGAATATTTTGCCTTACTGACCGAAAAAAGCTGCCCGTTATGGACAGCTTAAAGTATTTCTTTTCTCGGATAGTTACTGGCAGTAGTTAGGGGGTGAGGTGTGGAGAGGGGGAAGCCAAAATAATGGCTATCCACTCAAATGGGCATACCTCGCCCTCGATGTGTGGCTATCTCTCGTGAGCCTTGTTCCGCTGCAAGTGTCGGTTATAAAACTCTAACGCCTTGACAACAAAATCCGTTTCCTGCCCTCTGGGAACAGTCTTGGGAATGAGCTTGGTTATCCTCTCGTCACGGAAAGCGGGTTTTTCCTTCTGATTGGGCTTTTCTTCCTCCATAATGGACTGGATAACCTCGGAAGTGAGCTTGCCGTCTTGGTTATACTTCTTCATTTTGATAGCCTGTGCCAATGACGGGGTAGCATCGTTGTACTCCATTGCTTCAAGCAGGGTGTATTGCTGTTCCTCGGTCAGATAAGAAACCTCAACCGCAGGACGAAAAGCAATCTGCCTTTCATCTACCATTTGCAGGATTTCGGGAACAAGCTCCGTTAGACGGATATAGCGGCGTATCTGGTCTTTGCTTTCTCCAACAAGTTCTCCTAATTCCTCATCAGAACGCCCTTTTGATAAATTAGTCGCCAATGGCGACGCATTTTCTTTTGGGGGTCTGCCTGCCTGTCGTTTCATAGCTTCCAACCGCATTTTATACGCAAACGCTTTCTCACTCGGCAAAATAACAGAGCGTTGGAGATTACTTTCCACCATAACAATAATGGCTTCATCACGGGTAAGCTCTTTGACCTCGCATTTCAGCGTTTCAAGTCCTGCAAGTTCACAAGCCTTTTTTCGCCTGTGACCACTGATAAGCTCATACCGTCCGTCCTCTTTTAAGCGAACTGTCGCAGGGGTCATTACACCGTTTCGCTTGATACTCTCAACAAGTTGTTCCATATCTTCGTCCATCAAAACCTTGAACGGGTGGTCTGGAAACTCGTCAATCTCCGATATGGGAATATCCCGTATCTTGCTTAGCTTTGCTTCCTCACGGCTTTCGTCCGTCTGAAAAAGGTCATCGTATGCGGTCAGCTCGATTTTGGTTTCTCTGCTTCTCGCCAATCTCTGCCACCTCCTTTCCTAACTGCTCATAGGCTGCGGCAACCTTGCCGCTTTTGTCGTAAGCAAAAATACTTTTGCCTTCTGCGGTAGCTTCCACCGCACGGATAGAATGAGGTATCTCGGTATCAAATACCTTGATTTTCTTACCGTATGCACTTTTGACCGTTGCCGTAATTTCCTTAGAAATGTTGGTACGGGGCATTACCATAGTCATTAAGATACCGTCTATCCGCAGCTTTGGGTTGATTTGCCGCTTGACCATTGATACGGAGCGAAGCAAAAGCTCCAGACCTTTAGCCGAGAGATAGTGGGGCTGTGTCGGGATAATCACGCTGTCAGCCGCCGCCAGAGCATTGATGGTTATCATGCCTAAGCTCGGCATACAATCAATAAGCACATAATCGTAATTCTTTTTAACCTCATTGACATAGGTTTTCAGCACACGCTCACGGCTCATTGCATTGATTAGCCTTACCTCAAAGCCCGACAGCTCAATGTTTGACGGAAGCAGGTCAACGCCCTCTCTGTGATGGATAATACCCTGTGAAGCATCAAGCGTTTTATCGTCTATGATGTTCTGCATCACAGTAGAGAGCGTTAGGGGAATATCGTCTGGTCTGTTATAACCCAGAGCCATCGTGAGATTTGCCTGTGCATCGGCATCAATCAGCAGGACTTTTTTACCCTGCTGCACCAGACTTACACCCAGATTGACCGCTGTGGTTGTTTTTCCGACACCACCTTTCTGGTTAGTCAGAGCAATTACTTTGCAATTTGACATAGATGCGTCCTCCTTTCACATAGATTTAGCCACTTTGTCAAGGTGGCTATGTAAACAGTACCAGAGAACGCAAAAAAGCCGCCTACTCTTAAAATCAATAAGAATAAGCGGCTTTGTAATCTGCCTTAGACATATTCAATTTTCATTCTCTTGGTCGGTGCATTTATGACCTTAAAAATAAGCTCGTCAATACAATCCATATATCTGCCTTGCTGAATAAGTTGATTTTTTAACTCTACAAGGCTATGTATCAAAAGTTTTCTTTCGTGGCTATCCAAATATAGATGATTAAATTTCTCTCTCATAAGCACACCTCCACATCTTTAGCTTCATTATAAGTTTCGGAAAAATAATATACAAATCTATAACTGGGAGATTTTGATAAAAACTCATTCCTATCATAAATTTCTTCCATCTAAATACTGGATTGCGGTTGAAATTAAAGACAGGCAACGTTTATAAAAATATTCATAATGCCTTTTATCCTGAATATCCGTTTTTGTTGTTTCATGGTGTCGAATTCTAAAATTATTGCCAAGTATGGTAAGCTCATGAAATTCCTTTTCAAATAATTCTAAAAACGGCTGTTGATTATTACCCATATCCATTATAATCTTATTAACCGATTTCTTCTTATCTACAGTCGATGAGCAGTAATATGTCTTTAGTCTCTCAAATGCATCCCAAAGTTTCTCCACTGCAATTTGCAAATTGTTTTCATCATAATATTTTGAAGCCTCTTGTAATAACTCTTTCAGTCCTACTTCTTGAACAGACACTAATGAATTTTTATTTATCTGGGTATCAAATGTATTCATTAGCTTTCCCTTGGAAAGCTGAAACGGTATCTCATTCAGTTTTAATATAGCATTAATCTGTGGTTCAAAGTCATCTGAGATACTATGTTTCGCAAAAAACTCTATTGCGTCCAACACGCAAAATGGAGAATTAGAAAGTATGAATGCTTGCAAATCAGCAGTTTCAACATATTCTTTTTTATCATTATAACACTTTGGCACATAAAATTGCCTTATTTCATTGAAAACATCCTCAGCTACTGTTGTATTATAATTCCATCCCGTTTCGTCAGTCGCTTGATATACGATATTATATCGCTCCAGAAACTGATAAATTTGATTTCTCGCTTTCCGCTTTATGGACAATACTATCTTTTTTGCTTTTATGTCCTTTGCATTTCGTTGAGAATATGGAATAAACAACGTATTATCTTCTTGCTGATATATTCTCCATCCATAAACATCACGATTGGATATTTTCTCAGCAGGGTAAATCTCATAACCGTCATTTTGTAATAGCTTGTTAGTTGCCACTAACAATTCTTTCCAATATCCCTTATCATATCGAACAGCAGGGTGAAATACTTCGCAAAGAAATTTTAAATATACTTCATCGCTACCATCTTGTAAATTGAATCTTTTGTCTTCAAAAACCCAGCAGTATGGATAATCATCATTATTCACTGTATGTTGCCAAATATCCTGTTCTGCATTTGCAAATCTTGAATCAAAACTTGGCATTCTCTCCAAATCATATAATCTTTTAAGAAAATCTATTTCTTCAAGGCGACCATAATAATTATAAGTAACGGTTCGGGTTTGAAAAAATTCGTCTATCTCTAATCCATTCTGAAATAAATCTAAAATATCTCGCTTTGTTATTTCTGTAATACGGTTCACTCCATTTTCCTCCTTTCAAGCATATTCAGCACTTATATATTGCTTCCCAAATATTTTAAAGAAAAGCGTACCACTATTTTTAATGATACGCTCACCATTATTAAATCACTTCAAAATGCTTCAATGCATCCTTTATCGCTTCCACTTTCTCCGCTGTCGGATGTTTCCTCGGCTGTTTCAATTCTTCTACCGCATTAGGAGCATCATACATTGGCAAGCCTAAATCTCTCTTTACCTCTGCGATATATGCGGTATGTACTTTGAAGCCGTATTTAGCTTCTATGTACTCCTTTATCATTTTGTAGGTCACTCGTTCTTTGGGCTTATAGCTTTCGGCTCTTTTAGCGATATTATCAAGCGGAACTTTTCCCTCACCCTCGCCAAACTCAACTTTTACGTTGATATGTCCGTCTGGCTTTTTGTGGGAAAGCAGTACTACCGTCTCCACATGAACAGTCATCCCAAATTGATCAACCGGACATACTTTTCTAAGCTCATATCCTCTCTCACACAGATACTTCAGATCCCTTGCCAACGTCGCACTGTCGCAACTTACATACACAATCCTCTCCGGGTTCATCTCGACCATGGTCTCCAGCAGAGTTTCATCACAGCCTTTTCTTGGCGGGTCTACAACGATAACATCTGCATAAACACCATTTTTCTTATACTCTCTTGGCAGCACTTCTTCTGCCTTACCCACAAAGAACTCTGTATTCTCCAGGCCATTAAGTTTCGCATTTTCTTTCGCATTCTCTATAGCTGCCGGAACAATTTCCACACCGCGGACAAATTTTGCTTTCTGTGCCAGGAACAGGGAAATGGTTCCGATCCCACAGTAGAGATCCCATACTGTTTCCTGACCGTGAAGATCTGCGTATTCCAGTGCCTTTGCGTAAAGCTTCTGGGTCTGCATAGGATTTACCTGATAGAAAGACAGAGGAGAAATCTGATAGGAAATATCTCCGATCCTGTCTGTGATATATTCCTGACCCCAGAGCAGACGAATTTCCTCACCAAGGATTACATTACTGTGTTTCTTATTTACATTGATGGTGATGCTTGTCATTCCCGGAATCTCACACAGAGATTTTACAAACTGCTCCTCTTTCGGAATCTTATTTCCGTTCAGAATCAGACAGACCATCACTTCTTTTGTGAAGTATCCGTAACGGATCAGGACATGGCGCACCAGCCCTTTGCCTGTTGCTTCATTATATGGTTCAATCCCGTATTTCTCCATATGTGCGATCACACGGTCCAGAACTTCTTTATTCTCAGCTACACCAAGTGCACAGTCACGGTTTTCGATAATATTGTGGGTTCTTCCCGCATAGAAACCTGTAACGATTTTTCCCTCTTTATTTCTGCCTACAGGAAACTGTGCCTTATTTCTGTAATGAAAAAGTTCATCCATGCCAATGATCGGCTCCATGGGGATATCTGTAAAGCCACCGATACGTTCCAGATGTCCCTTCACCTTATTTGTCTTAAATACAAGCTGTTGGTCATAGGAAAGTGCCTGAAGCTGGCATCCGCCACACTGACGGGCAAATTCGCACTTGGGCTCAACTCTGTACGGAGATGGCTTCAGCACCTCCATAAGACGTCCGTAACCATAATTTTTCTTTGCCTTGATAATTTTGGCTGTTACTGTATCTCCGATCACTGCGTCCTTGACAAAAACGGTGAAGCCATCGGCTTTTCCGATACCTTCACCGTCAATTCCGCAATCTTCTATCTCTAACGTAACAAGATCGTTCTTACGAAATTCCATAAAGATTACACCTCATCTGTTCTTCTTAAGTTGGATTCAAACAATTTATTATATCCAAGCCATTCTTTTTTGCTCTTGTTTGCTGCAAAAATCTCTGTGATGGTTTCCATTCTTGCATCTGTATTATCTGCAAGATTGAGGGCTACAGCCTCCACCAGTGCAGGTTTCTTCGGGGAACCGTATTCCAGTTCTCCATGGTGGGACAGGATACAATGAATCAGTTCATTCTTAAGCACCTCCGGGAATTCCGGTATCTGGCGTGCAAGATCATTGATCATCTGCGCTCCCATATAAATATGTCCCAGAAGCTGGCCTTCATCTGTATAATCATTTAACGGAAATGCAGATAATTCTTTTGTCTTTCCAATATCATGAAGAAGTGATGCTGTAATCAGTAAATCCCTGTTGATGACGGGGTATGCCTTTGACATATAATCGCAGAGTCTGGTCACTCCCAGAGTATGCTCCATCAGACCGCCGATAAATCCGTGATGTACTGTCTTCGCTGCAGAATGTCCTTCAAACGCTTTCACAAAAGCTTCATCTTCCACAAATAATTTCTTCAGAAGTGCAGACAGATAAGTATTCTCCACACTGTCAATAAATGCTCTCAGCTGGCTGTACATATCATCTGTGCTGTTCTCACTTACAGGAAGATAATCTGCCGGGTTGTACTCATCTTCAGCAGCCTTGCGCACACGCTTGATATTCAGCTGCATAGCCCCTGCAAAGCTGGTCACATCTCCCACAACATCTATATAATCCAGTGCATCAAAATCATCAATTCCAAGAGAATTCGGATCCCAGATCTTGCCATCTATGATTCCGGTTTTATCCTGTAGGATAATATTCTCATAGGGTTTTCCATTCTTCGTTACCGCAGACTGTTTCTGCTTGCACAGATAAATCCCATTAATTCTGTCTCCCTCATGTAACTCATTTAAAAAACGCATAAAGCCTGCCTCTCTATCCTTTATTTTTAGTATTATAACAATTCCACAAGAAAGAATCCCGCTTGTAGGATTCTCCGCCTGTCACTATCTCTCTCCAACTGTTACCTTATAATCTTTCTCCGCATACTCACCATCGGAATTTTTGCGAAGAACCGTTATGGTAAGATTTTCTCCCTGCTTTTTTGTCTGAAGATATGTATAGTAAGACTGCATACTCTCTGTGGGAGTTCCATCAATCTTACTTATGATATCTCCACACTGTATCCCTGCCTTCATCGCAGGAGATTCTTCTTGTGTACGCTCCACGTAAAGTCCCTGATCAATTCCCAGTTTTCTACATTGTGCCTGAGTTATCTCTGTTCCATAAATACCTGTATATCTGATTGTCTCTTTGTTAGCCAGATGTTCTACCAACGGAAGAATCTGCGAAATGGAAACTGCATGAATATTATCTCCATCGTTTTCATTCTTCTTCAGTATCATACCTGCCACATTTCCGTCAGAATCAAGCAGCACACCACTTCCATCTTCATTCCCCTGCACATCTGTAGCCAACACATTATACTCCGTATCCGCTACCGATAGTTTTTCAGAAACAGAAGTGATCATTCCATAAACCACCGCATCACTGTCACCGGCAGGACTTCCGATAGCAATTACTATATCGCTCTGTCCCAGTTTCTTTGTGTCTGTCAGATCAGATACCACGATACCTTCTCTTGTACTGTCATTGAGAAGATTTTTTCTCACAGTTGCAACTGCGAATCCGGAATCTGCATCTCCCCTGCATATCTCTCCCTGCACTGTCGAACCATCTGCAAAAGTCACCTGCAGTTCCTGCAGATTTTCCAGTTCTTCCTCATAGGTCAGGATATAAAATTGTGTCTCTGTTTCAAGAAAGACAAGACCTTCCGTATCTTCCTGCTGCAAATAAGAATTATTCAGCAAATCCTCATCCTTTGAAATTCCTCTCACGTTTACAAGAGATTTTCGGGATTTTTGGGAAACCTTCAGCACTTCCCTATACACCTCCTGACGCATTGCCAGAAGACTCTTCTCCTCTTTTTCAGAAACTGAAGCGACAGATTCCCTCTCTGTTGCCTGTTCTTCAGATATCGTCTCCGCTACATCCGATCCTGTCAGTTCGATTTTCTGCTGTGTATTCTCTTCTCTGTCCGCCATAACCGGAAACACACTGGCAAAGGTTACGGCTGCGCAGCCTCCAAACAAAACGCCACATCCTGCTATCATAAGCAGCCTGCGCAACAGACTGCCATTCTCTTTTGGCTGTTTTTTTACCGTTTCTTTTATAAACTGATATTCCTGTGTGTCCATTTTGTTTTTTTTCATACCTGATTCTCCTGCCGCACTCCATTCAGGATAACTGCCCAGTGTCATACAAAACAGCAATCTGCCAAACAGTTACCATTCAGGTTCAATATCGCTTGTATTCAAACAAATTATATCGTAACAATCTACGCATTATTTTAACAAAAAGATATGAATTTTTTATGAATATACTATAAGTAATTTCCCACAGTACAAAAAAGAAGCTCCTACTGAAACACTTATCGTATCAGCGAAACACTGCAGCTCAGGTTATTATGATGACACAAAAAAACGGTTTAAATGCACATATAATAGCATTCAAACCGTTTCTTATGCGGAAGATGGGACTTGAACCCACACGAGCGCAATGCTCACAAGATCCTTAGTCTTGCTCGTCTGCCAGTTCCGACACTTCCGCATATCGCATTTCTGTTATAAGTTTTACTTATTGTTGCGACAATTGGTACTATACCAAAAACTATATAAACTGTCAATAGCTTTTTTGAATTTTTTTTATTTTTTTTGTAAAAACTATCATTTTTATGTATTTCTATCCTTTTTGCTTTCCATAGATTTCAAAATCATATATAATAGGAAAAGTATTTGTAACTGCTTATTTCACAGTAACACAGTTACAATTATGTTACTGTTCACACACCACTATTCCGCGAGGTGTTTTGGCATGAATATGCCAAAATCCCGAGACATACAAGCCAAAATTCCATTGCCGCAGGCAATCTGGAATGAATTTTGGCTACGTTACTGTGAACGGAGTGAACAGTAACACAATTATTTTTTTAGAATTGCTATAATCCCGGAGTACATTTCCATAACAAAAAATGCTATAATATCAGGGACAGCAAATTATAAAGATATCTATCAGGAGATTTAAACAGACAATGAATCAGAAAGCATATAAAGCACTTGAATATTATAAAATCATCAATATGCTGACAGACAAGGCTTCCTCTTCCATGGGAAAAGAAATCTGCCGGAAGCTGGAACCATCCACAGATATTGATGAAATCCGACATATGCAGACTCAGACCAGAGATGCACTTACCCGTCTTTTCCAGAAAGGAAATATTTCCTTTGGCAGCGTCAAAGATGTGCGTGGTTCTCTGAAACGTCTGGAAATCGGAAGTTCTCTGGGGATTGGTGAACTTCTTGCCATCTGCAGCCTTCTTGAGAACACCAATCGTGTCAAAGCTTATTCCAGAAGTGAGCGCGGTGATTCTCTCCCGGACTCTCTGGACGGGATGTTCGAGGCACTGGAACCACTGACTCCTCTTACAACAGAGATCCGCAGATGCATCCTCTCAGAAGATGAGATCAGTGATGATGCAAGCAGCAACCTCCGCCAGATTCGAAGAAACATGAAGATTACCGGAGACAGGATCCATACACAGCTCTCCTCTCTCGTAAACGGAAGTGCCCGCAATTATCTGCAGGATTCCGTTATTACCATGAGAAACGGACGCTACTGCATTCCGGTCAAGGCAGAATACAAAGGACAGGTTCCGGGTATGGTACACGATCAGTCCTCCACAGGTTCTACTTTATTTATCGAACCTATGGCAATCGTAAAACTAAATAATGACATCCGCGAGCTGGAGCTGGAAGAACAAAAAGAGATTGAAGTGATCCTTTCCACCCTGAGCCAGCAAACTGCAGAACAGACCGACTCTATCCGCGCAGATCTTAATATCATGGTACAGCTTGACGTCATTTTTGCCAGAGCATCCCTTGCCATGGATATGAATGCAACAGAACCAATCTTCAATGATGAAGGACGCATCCGTCTGAAACAGGCACGCCACCCTCTCATTGATAAGAAGAAAGCTGTTCCCATTGATATCCGTCTCGGCGATGATTTCGACTTGCTTGTTATCACCGGTCCGAACACCGGTGGTAAAACTGTATCTTTAAAGACTGTCGGACTTCTCACTCTCATGGGCCAGTCCGGTCTTCATATTCCCACACTGGACCGCTCAGAGCTTGCACTGTTTGAAGAAGTTTATGCTGATATCGGTGATGAACAGAGTATTGAACAGTCATTAAGTACATTCTCCTCACATATGACCAACGTGGTTTCTTTCCTGAAAAAAGCCAACCGTCACTCTCTTGTCCTTTTCGATGAGCTCGGTGCAGGTACAGATCCGACAGAGGGTGCTGCCCTTGCCATTGCGATCCTTTCCCATCTTCATGAACAGGGAATCCGCACTATGGCAACCACCCATTACAGTGAGCTGAAGGTATATGCACTCTCCACCTCAGGTGTAGAAAATGCCTGCTGCGAATTTGACGTGGAAACGCTCCGCCCGACCTACCGCCTGCTGATCGGTGTTCCCGGGAAAAGTAATGCATTCGCCATTTCTTCCAAGCTTGGACTTCCGGACTATATCATCGATAAGGCCAAAGAACAGATCAGTGAACAGGATGAATCTTTCGAAGATGTTCTCAGTTCCCTGGAAAGCAGCCGTATAACTATTGAAAATGAACGCCGCGAGATTGAACAGTATAAACAGGAAATTGCCTCTCTGAAATCCGAAATGGAATCCAAGCAGGAGAAGTTGAACGAGCAGCGAGACCGCATCATCCGTCAGGCCAATGAGGAAGCTCATGCAGTTCTCCGCGAAGCCAAGGAATATGCAGACCAGACTATGAAGATGTTCCACAAATTCCAGAAAGACCATGTGGATCTCTCTGCTGTGGAAAAAGAACGCCAGAATCTGCGCAAACATATGAATAAAGCAGAGAAAGGCATGACTCAGAAAACTGCTGCAAAGAAACCGAAGAAGGAACTCACAGCCAAAGATATCTCCCTCGGAGATGCAGTTAAGGTTCTCAGCATGAATCTGAAAGGTACTGTCAGCAGCCGTCCGGACAACAAAGGTTTCCTCTTCGTTCAGATGGGTATCATCCGTTCCAAGGTTCACATCTCTGATCTGGAACTGATCGATGAAGCAGAGATCACCACACCAACCATGCAGCGTACAGGTGCAGGTAAAATCCGCATGTCAAAAGCAGCCCATGTATCTACAGAGATCAACCTGCTTGGCAAAACGGTAGATGAAGCAGTTGCAGAGCTTGACAAATATCTGGATGATGCTTATATCGCTCATCTGAAATCTGTCCGTATTGTTCATGGTAAAGGAACCGGTGCTCTAAGAAAAGGTGTACACAATTATCTGAAGCGCCAGAAGCATGTGGAATCCTTCCGCCTTGGAGAATTCGGCGAAGGAGATGCAGGTGTTACTATTGTAGAATTTAAGAAATAGGAGGGACCGCCATGGTTTCCAAACAGAAAATCCTTATTGTTGATGATGATAACAATATCGCAGAGCTTATTGCCCTGTATCTTACCAAAGAATGCTTCGAGACAAAAATCGTAAATGACGGAGAAGAAGCGTTAAGGGAATTTGCCTCCTTCCGCCCGGATCTGATCATTCTGGATCTGATGCTTCCGGGAATTGACGGTTATCAGGTATGTCGTGAAATCCGACATACCTCTGATGTTCCCATCATTATGCTTTCCGCAAAAGGCGAAACCTTTGACAAGGTTCTCGGACTTGAACTGGGTGCAGATGACTATATGATCAAACCCTTTGATTCCAAGGAACTGGTTGCCCGTGTACGTGCTGTCCTGCGCCGTTTCCAGGTTAAACAGCCATCGCCTTCTTCCAGTGAAAAATGTGTTACTTACCCGGATCTGACCGTTAATCTGACAAACTATGCAGTCACATATATGGGTCGTCAGGTTGATATGCCGCCAAAGGAACTGGAACTTCTCTATTTCCTTGCAGCATCACCAAACCAGGTATTTACCCGTGAACAGCTTCTGGATCATATCTGGGGTTACGAATACATCGGTGATACCCGTACTGTAGACGTTCATATCAAACGTCTTCGTGAAAAGATCAAAGACAATCCTCACTGGTCCATTGCCACCGTATGGGGAATCGGATACAAATTTGAGGTAAAAAATCCATGAAACAGCATCATCTTTCCACAAAATTCCTGAGATTTTATATTCTCATCGGAATTTTGGGATTTTTCCTCATAACCCTCGGCGGTTCTTATATGGTGGAAAAGCATCTGGAACACTCTTTAAGTGCCGCACTCTATACAGAAGCGCACAATATTGCATCTAACGAAGCAGTTAAAGGCAATATCTCTTCCAGTACAGTAGATACTCTTCAGGAACACTTATGTGCAATTTCCGATTTTCAGGATGCTGTATTGTGGATCATCAACAGTAACGGTGAAATCATTGTAAGTACACAGAAAAATATTGATGTCCGGGATCCAATCCCACTGGAAGAATTCGATGCTTCCAAATGGGGAAGCAACTATTATCAGATTGGAAAGTTTTATGGTTTCTTTAAAACAGATCATTTGAGTGTTATTGCCCCGATCACCTCTGATATGGAAACCAAAGGTTACGTGGCAATCCATTATTCGATGACAAACCTTTATCAGAGCCGAAGCAGTATTCTTTTTATCATGCAGGTAATCTTTCTCCTGTGCTATGCAGCCACCAGTCTTCTGCTCTGGGCTTACAGCCACTACATACGTAAGCCCCTGGCCAGGATCATGAAAGGTGCCAGTGAATATGCAGGAGGTAATCTTGCATATAAAATAGACGTTACTTCTGATGATGAAATGGGATATCTTGCCAAAACTCTGAATTATATGTCCGATGAACTGAACAAAAACGGAGAATATCAGCGTAAATTCATTGCAAATGTCTCTCATGATTTCCGTTCTCCCCTTACCTCCATCAAGGGATATGTCAATGCCATACTGGACGGTACCATCCCCTATGAGATGCAGGAACGGTATCTGAAGATCATCGCTTTTGAATCTGAACGTCTTGAAAAACTCACCCGCAGTCTTCTGACTCTGAATGAACTGGATATGAAAAAACGGATGATGCACATTCAGCGTTTTGATATCAATGATACCATCAAAAACACAGCAGCTACATTTGAAGGCATCTGCACCAGCCGCCAGATCCGTCTGGAGCTGCTTCTCTCCGGACATGAACTTTATGTCAGAGCTGATATGGAACAAATTCAGCAGGTTCTTTACAACCTTCTTGATAATGCCATTAAATTCAGCAATGATAATTCCTCTGTTCAGATTGAAACAACTGTAAAAAGCGGTAAGGTCTTCGTTTCTGTAAAAGATTACGGAACCGGCATTCCCAAAGAAAGCCTGGGCAAAATCTGGGATCGTTTCTACAAAATTGATGCATCCCGCGGAAAAGACCGTAAAGGCACCGGACTTGGACTTTCTATAGTCAAAGAGATCATCAATGCACATAACCAGAATATTGATGTGATCAGTACAGAAGGTGTGGGAACCGAATTTATCTTTACTCTGGAGAAAACGAAATAAATTTCTTTCACTTGAAAAATATTGTCTTAAATATACCTGTAACAACCCTCTTACCTGGAGCGTGTCTGAGAGGACTGCTATAAAAAATACCGTAACAAAAGTATATATCATTTACTTTTATTACGGTATTTTTTTTATTCTATGGCAATCCTCGTAAATAATGCATTTAAGACATTTCACCCACCTTAACTAAACGGTGTTCTCAGCATTCTGTCTTCATTTACGAGATAGATTCCTCTCGGTGTGATCCTGATTTCAGGAATCACAGGAAGTGCCATAAATGACAAGGTGATAAACGGATCAAATCCTTCTTTCACTCCCATCTCATGGGCCTTCGGAATCATTTTTGCAAGTGCTTCGTTTACACTCTCATAGCCGGCATCGCTCATCAGTCCCATGACAGGAAGTGGTAAGGTTCCATAAATCTCTCCATTGCATACCAGAGTATAACCACCTTGCGTCCGCATCATTTCTTTTACAGCAATAGCCATATCACGATCATTATCTCCTACTACAATAATATTGTGGGAATCATGAGAAACACTGGAAGCAATGGCTCCGCCGCGGATTCCATAGCCTTTTATAATGCCCACTCCCATCTTGCCCGTATTCTTATGACGCTCGATCACTGCAATCTTCTGATATTCCCCGTCCGGAGCAAAATATTTCTCACCATCCGATTCTATCCATGGAACCTCTTCCAGAACATCCCTTGTCACAATCTGTTTCTCAAGCATCTGAATCACTCTTGCCTTTGTTCCCGGATGTTTCAGTTTCAGACGTTCCTCACTGAAACCTGATACATGAACTGTATTTTTCAGATATGGAGGACATGGTTTCAATTCTGCTTTCTCATCTTTAATGATCTTCTTACCACAATGATATACATCTACAACATTCAGATCTGCCACATTATCCAGAATGACAAAATCTGCCTGTCTTCCGGGTGCGATCATTCCAAGTCTGTATAAACCATAACATCTTGCAGGCTGGATCGTTGCCATCTGCAGTGCTTTCTCAACAGGAAGTCCAAGCTGTACTGCACGCTTTACATTATAATTGATATGCCCCTCTTTACGGATTTCTTCAATATGTTTATCATCAGTACAGAAGCAGAAACCTGACGTATCTGTATGGTGTTCCACAATCCCCTTCACAATAGCATCCAGATTTCTTGCTGCACTTCCCTCACGTATCAGTACCTGCATTCCATTTCTTGCCTCAGCCATTGCATACTCATAATCCACACACTCATGATCTGTATCAATTCCGCCAAGTACATATGCAGCCAGATCTCCAGGTGCCAGAAACGGTGCATGACCATCCTTCACTCTGTCCTGAAACAGCTGAAGCTTTTCATGCATGGCAACACTTCCGTTAATCACAGAAGGCGCATCCATCACTTCACCCAGCCCCAGAATCCTCGGATGTTCCAGATATCCCTTCATCTTTCCTGCTGTAAGAATACACCCGTTATCATCCACATGAGTCGCCGGAACACAGGAAGGCATCATTACATATACATTCGCCGGTGCATCTTCTGTCTGATCCAGGATATAATCAATTCCATCTGTACCGGATACATTTGCAGACTCATGAGGATCTACAATAAATGTTGTAGTTCCACACTGTGCAGCCTGCCGGACCAGCTCCCCCGGCGTCACCAGAGTAGATTCCAGATGCAGATGACTGTCGATAAACCCCGGACAGATCACTTTTCCTTCCAGATCAATCTCTGTCTCTCCTTCGTATGTACCGACTCCGATCACAATTCCATCTGCAACAGCCACATTACCATCAATAAATTCTCCTGTACCAGAGCTGAACACACGCCCATTTTTAAACACCAACTCAGCCTTCTCAATACCTCTTGCCATCTGCGAATACCTGCGATACATCTCAAGTTCCATAAAAAAACCTCCCTTCACTCCCTTGAAAGCCCTCCTGCGCCACACATTCATTATTACAGTAAAGCTTCCAATATATTATCATATTTACTTGTTTTTTTCAGACTTTTTATTGTCCCAATCATTTTTTTCTATATATTTCATTATATATTATCATCTGTCTTTTTAATTTGCAACCTGTTTTTTCTTTACCAAAGCAACTTTCCATCAACTTTTAACGGCTTTACAAAAAGGCTGCCGGATATCTCCTGCAGCCTTTTCATATCACTTACATCTCTATATTTACATCATATAATCTTTGATCACATCATGATCTCTGAGTACTTTCTCGACCACAGTTCCCTTAACAGCTTTCAAAAGCGGTTTCTTCAGCATATCCAGTGGTCCCGGAAGTTCGATCTCCAGTGGAGATTTTCCATCCATCAGCTTCACACTGCTATCCAGTAATTCTCTGATATCATAAACACTGCCCCATACTTCCGGCACACCTCTGTCAACACCAAGAAGTCCATATACAGCCTCCATAGCAGTTCTTACGGAATATTCAGTAGTAAATACAGTATCTCTTGGTGTATCGGCAAACTGTCCGAGGAATGCGAAGTTTACACAGCCATCCGGAATAACATCAGGTCTGTCACCCTTTGTTCTCGGCATAAAGAATGCTGTAATATAAGGCATCATGGTCGGTACACAAACTGCACTGTTCTCAGCCATGTCTTCAATCTGGTCAACCGGAACGCCAAGATGATACAACCATTCTTCTGTGATCTCCTTACCTGTACACTCCTTCATAGGCTTCTTGATATAATCACCAGGTACATCTGTAAACAGACCATATACCCATACACAAACCTTGTCTTTATCCTGATCCTTGAACTGTCCCTGTCTGTTGATTGTCCAGCTTAATAACCAGCTAGAATCCTGACAGCTTACAATACCGCCTGTAACAACCTTGCCTGTTCTCGGATCACGTTTGCAGATATCTGTAATATAAGGAATGATCTTATCATCCAGAGTAGTCACTGTTGCTGACTCCCAATTTGTCTTAGCAATATCAGAACAGAATTTCTCAGGATGTCCGAAGGACGGATCCTGTTTTGCAATATTTTTCCAGAGGCTCCAGCATCCGCTTGTACGAACTTCTGCATCTCCGTTCGGTGCATGATTCTGATCGCCATAGATGGTTCCCTCTGTACAGCTTCCGTTTGTCACAAATACAAAGTCGTTTTCTGTAAGAACAATTCCCTTTTCTACGCCATTCACCTTACACTCGATTGCTTTTGCAATCTTCTTATTGCCTTCAAACTCAAAGAGTACGTTTGTAACCTCTGTATTGAACTGGAATTCAACGCCTGCTTCTTCCAGATATTTCTGCATTGGCAGAATCAGGGATTCATACTGATTGTATTTAGTAAATTTCAGGGCGCTGAAATCCGGAAGTCCGGAAATGTGATGGATAAATCTCTGGAAGTACAGTTTCATTTCCAGTGCACTGTGCCAGTTCTCAAATGCGAACATGGTTCTCCAGTATAACCAGAATGTGGAATCAAATACCTCATCGTCAAATACATCTTCAATTGTCTTGTCATAAAGATCTTCATCCTTTGTCATGAACAGCTTCATGATCTCCATGCAGCCCTTCTGGCTCAGATTGAATTTACCGTCTGTATGAGCATCCTTGCCTCTCTCTTTTGTTGCACGACAGAGAGAATAGTTGGGGTCTTCCTTATTCAGCCAGTAATATTCATCAAGTACAGATACACCAGGTGTTTCAATGGATGGAATACTTCTGAAAAGATCCCATAAGCACTCGAAATGGTTTTCCATCTCACGTCCCCCACGCATCACATATCCGCGGCTCGGATCAAAGATACCGTCACATGCACCGCCTGCAATATCCATTGCTTCCAGAATGTGGATATTCTTTCCGGGCATCTGTCCGTCACGTACAAGGAAACAGGCTGCTGCAAGAGAAGCCAGTCCGCTTCCTACGATATAAGCATGTTTGTCATCTACGCCTTCCGGTTTTCTCGGACGTGCAAATGCTTCATAGTTACCGTTTGTATAATAGATTCCCTTGCTGTTTTTCTCATATTTTCCACGTTCTGTATTGCGATATTCACTTGTATTATGAAGTGCATCATAATCTTCTTTTTTCTTTGTCTCAGCTGTTTTATACTTCTTTCCTGCTGCCACTGCTGCCACGCCTGCTCCAACTGCCAATGCAGATACAAGTCCTAAACCTTTATTTTTACTCATAATACACATCCACCTTTCTTAAATTCTTCTTTAGAAGTTCTTTCAGCTCTGTGATTTTAAATGCTTTTCGTTCTCTCTGCTTTACCCATTTCCCGGAAACTCTTTTGCCTGCCGGAAATCTCCTGATTTCCCGGAAAGACATCTTCATAACTTTTACATTCTTATCTGTATGTTTCCCATATCATAAGCATTTCATCCGTCTGAATTATCTGTTTGTTGCTATGGCTGTATATTAACAGTTAAAATATGATTCTACAATTTACAAAAGCCGCCGAATGATAAGTTTTTTATCACCCTGCGGCTTTTGTAAAGAATTTTGATGTAATTATACTGTTTTTTCTATATTATTTTTCTGAAAGTTATGAATGGATGTGGTCACTGTATCGCGAAGTGTCAGATCCATCATTCTTACCAGATCTTCAATATTTTCTTTCATTCCTTCCCTGATCCACTCAAGCATGATTCCCACAAAACCATATTTATAGAAGTCTGCAATAAATTTCTTATCCTCTTCTGTGATATTCAGACCCTTGCTTTTTTCTTCCACCACACCCACGATCAGATCATAGGTTAATTTAAAAAGATAATTTTCTATCCGCTCCCTGTCCACATTTCTGTAAACATTCATAATAAACGGTTTGTTTTCCAGCACTGCCTCAAATATCTGGGTCAGCCCTTCTGTCCAGGACTCAGAAGTCTTTTTGCCCTGAAGGGCTTTTGTCCCATCTTCCACACAGGACCATTCAACCAGATCATAAATATCCTTGAAATGATAATAAAAAGCCATGCGGCTTATTCCACAGTCTGTGGTAATATCTGTTATCGTGATCTTGTCCAGAGGTTTCTTCAGAAGAAGCCGTTTCAGGGATTCTTCCAGAGCTGCTTTTGTGGTATTTGGCATATAACTCCTCCTGTCTGCTTACTGTGATTATTTCCAGTCGTAGTTTCTCAGGTGTCCTTCCAGATTCATGTGGTCAAAATTATTCTGGCGCAGTGCCTCGTACAGAACAATTGCTACGGAATTGCTCAGGTTCAGAGAACGGATATCTCCGATCATAGGGATTCTTACACAGGTTTCCTGATTATTGACCAGAATGTCCTCCGGGATTCCTGCGCTCTCTTTTCCAAACATAATGTAGCAGTCTTCTTCATAATGAACATCAGTATAAGTCTGAGGTGCTTTTGTTGTTGCATAGTAAATTTTTGCCCCGGGATTCTTCTCCAGAAAGTCCTCAAAGTCCAGATATGTAGTTACATCCAGATCTTTCCAGTAATCCATTCCTGCTCTCTTTAAGGCTTTCTCACTTAAGGAAAATCCCAGAGGCTCGATAAGATGGAGTCTGGTTCCTGTTGCCACACAGGTACGGCCGATATTTCCTGTGTTTGCAGGAATCTCCGGCTCGTGAAGTACAATATTTAATTTTGCCATTTTCTTTTTATTCCTCTTGTTATTAATCGTCTGTCTTTTCTTAGAAAATTGTCTCTTAAGTTTCCTGCAGTTACTCTTTGAGAAGTTGCTGCAGTTCATCCTCTGCCGGACGTTCCAGATAGCGGGCACTGCCGCCACTGTAGAGAAGCCGGTCATTGCCGCTGTTTGTCTGACCGATGACCTCTGCCATAAATCCCTCATTGCGAAGTCTCTGTACCAGTGCTTCACCTCCGCGGATTCCAATCAATACTGCTCCATCTGCCTGAAGCTTATATGGATTCAGGTCAAAAATCTCGCACACTTCTATGGTCTCCTGACGAATCGGTACCTTACGGAAGTCTGCTTCCAGTCCTACTTCTGAAGCTTCTGCCATCTTCCAAAGCGCACTTAAAAAGCCGCCCTCACCCATAGCATATAATGCGCTGGCATCTGACTCCTGCGCAATCTTCCAGACAATACTGCCGGCTCCATAATCGTCCCGAAGTGAAATACAATTCTGAATAAAACCGGCAGAGAATCTCTCTGCCAGTTTGTCCTTTTTATTTTTTGCTATTACAGAGGTTCCTTTCAGAGCCACCGGACATGCCACCACCAGTTCATCTCCCGGTTTCAGGCATCCGGTTATTTCTGCCCTCAGAGCCTCCATTGCCGCCTGTCCCAGTCTCATTCTTTTCCTCCGAAAATTTATTATACGATCAGAGACAGAACTGTCGGCACTACCATTGCCAGTACCAGAATGATTGCAATAATTGCTGTGATCACTTTACGGTTCTTTGGATTAAACATTCCCATTTCTCTTCACCTCTTTAATCTCTGTTCAGGTTCTCAAACACATCTTTCGTCACATCTGTCACATGAGCATTGTTAGTCAGCGGATCACGGTCTGCATAGTTAAACAGCAGCACTGTTCCATCTGCAAATACTTCCACATGTGCATTCTTTGCCACTTTTTCCCGTTTTCTGAAGTCCCATATCTGTCTCTCAAAAGGCTTCTGATCTCTGGCAAAGCCAGGACGGCTTTTCAAGTTTTCTCTCAGATAGAGATCATATACCATCTGGTCTTTTACCTGATCCATGGAAATCTCCGGCACATCCTCCAGAAATTCCAGCAGGATCTCATATCTTCTCATTCTTGTGTGAGAAACATCACCATAGCCCTTTTCCATGTAAAAGCTGCCCAGTCTCTCATAAATCGAGAAAGCATCCTGGAAAAAGTTTTCCAGATATTCAAGTGTATTCTGGAATTGTCCACTATTATAATACACTTCCACCATATTTTCCACAGTTTTCAGCTTCAAAACATGGTCATAATCCAGCCACTTCGTGGAAAGTACCTCATAAGGCTCCTGTGTTTTGTATACAATACCATATTCCCTGCACATCTCCATCATATGGGAACCCTTTAACACCTTCAAAAAGCCCAGCTGAAGCTGCTGTGGTTTCAGTGCATAAACATCATTAAAGGAATGCCGGAAGCTGTCGTAATCTTCATAGGGAAGTCCTGCAATCAGATCCAGATGCTGATGGATATTTCCAAAGCTGTGGATTCTGTCAACAATTCCTTTCAATTTTTCAAAATCCATAGTTCTGTGAATTGCCTTAATCGTGTCCGGATTTGTTGACTGTACTCCGATCTCCAGCTGAATCAGACCTGGGCGCATGGTGGACATTTCCTGCAGTTCCTCTTCTCTTAACAGATCTGCTGAAATCTCAAAATGGAAGTTTGTCACACCATTATCGTGTTCATTAATATACTTCCAGATTGCCATTGCATGGTCATGTTTACAGTTAAAGGTACGGTCTACAAACTTTACCTGCGGAACCTTATTGTCTATAAAAAACTGCAGCTCTTTCTTTACTGTCTCTGTATCTCTGAAACGCAGTTTCTTATCAATGGAAGAAAGACAGTAACTGCAGGAGAAAGGACATCCTCTGCTGCTTTCATAATAAATGATCCTGTTCTTAAACTCAGACAGATCTTTGTAAATGAACGGAATACTGCTTAAGTCCATGATCTGGCGCCATCCATTATGTATGATCTGATCTCCGTCTCTGTAACAGATTCCTGTCATATTTTTCAGATCCTGCGGATTTTTTTCCACATAATATCCGGCAAGTTCTTTAAATGTTTCTTCACCTTCCCCGACCATAACACCTTTAAATTCTGAGTTTTCTGTCAGGAATTTCTCCGCATCATAAGAAACTTCCGGACCGCCGGCCCAGAAGTCGACGCCCGGAAGAATCTTTATCAGATCTGCCATCAGTTCTTTTACAAAAGAAAGGTTCCAGATATAACAGGACACGCATACCACATCAGGATGCTCCAGGTAAATATCACGCATGATATCATCTTTCTGCTGGTTGATGGTATATTCCTTTAATACAATATGATCTGCGTAATCGGATGCATATGCCTGCAGATCATAAACAGCAAGATTAGAATGAATATATTTTGCATTGCATGCCACTAATAAAATCTTCATAAATCTTTAGCCTTCCAGTGCACTCTTCAGCTCTTCTTTGGAAGTAAGACCTACGAAGCGTTTCACTTCCGCACCGTCTTTAAACAGGATCAGTGTCGGAATGCTGACTACACGAAACTGCTGTGCAAGTGCCATATTCTGATCTACGTCTACTTTTCCTACTGCGTATCCCTCTTCTGCCAGTTCTTCTACAACCGGACCCTGACGCATACATGGTCCACACCATGTTGCCCAGAAATCTATCAGAACCGGTTTCTCAGATTTTAATACTTCTGTTTCGAAGTTTGCTGTTGTAATCTCTTTTGCCATGATTTATATCTCCTTTGCTTATTCTTTTATTTTAAAGATCTTACATACCTCCCTGCATTAATACCTGCCTGTGCTCCCTCATACACAGCTTTCGCCACCTGAAGAAGCCCGCCTGTACAGTCACCTGCCGCATAGAGTCCCGGGATGGTTGTTTCCATATTTTCGTTAACTTTAATGTTTCCTTTTTCAGTAAGTTCAGCTCCCATCTGGCGGGCAATCTCAGTACTGCCTGCAGTTCCCATTGCAATAAATACACCTTCTGCAGGACAGAAATCATTTGCCTGCTGACCTGCTTCTACCTTTATTTCCTCTGCCTGCACATCGGGTTCAAGACGGATTCCGGATACCAGATCATCGCCCTCTACAGACTGGATCTTCATTGTGTTTACACTGATATTTTCTTCAGGTGTAAATTCCGGTTCTTCACCGTTTGTATAAATGGTTACTGTAGAAGCAGTATTAGACAATTCCTTTGCTTCATGCATGGCGAAATCACCGTTTCCAAGAACTGCTACATCCTTGCCTCTGTAAAAGAAAGCATCGCAGATTGCACAGTAGCTGACACCCTTTCCCTCAAATTCTTTAACACCCGGGATCTTCGGTGCAGCGCGCTTACTTCCTGTTGCAAGAATCAGACTCTGAGTCTCGAATTCACCTTCTGTAGTTTTTACCACAAAAGTATCAAACCCGCCGACTCCCAGAACCTGTGCATCCAATATTCGTACGCCCAGTGCTTTCGCCTGAGCGATTCCTGTATCATATAATTCCTGACCGGACAGCGGATGTTCCAGTCCGTAATAGTTTTCTATTTTCTCTGCTTTTTCCAAAGCACCGATCCCATTATTGATCACCAGGGGATCCAGATTTCCACGAACTGCATAAAGCGCAGCGGAAATTCCTGCAGGTCCGGCACCTATGATTATCACTTTTTCCAAATTCTGTCACCTGCTCTCTGTTATTGTTTTCAATATACTGTGATATATCATCGTTACTGTTCACTCTGTTCTCAGTAACTTATTATCAGCTATTGTTACTATACTACGTTTTCTGAAAAAAATCCATGATTTTATTTGGATAATTTTTGTATAATTTATCTTTTTATAAGTATCCTATCTGTCATTGCAGCTGTTCGATATAAAAAGCCATTTTCAATTATAATTTCTCATAATTGAAAATGGCTTTACACGTCTTATTTTTATCCAACCAGCGGATATTTGTCTGTAAGTTCTTTGACAATAGCTTTTGCTTTCTCCTGGCTGCCTTCTTCTTTTAAGGTCATAGCAATTGCTTCTGCAATCTTGTCCATATCTTCCGGTTTCATGCCTCGTGAAGTAACTGCTGCTGTTCCGAGACGTACACCGCTTGTAACAAATGGAGACTGTGGATCATTTGGAATTGCATTCTTATTGCAGGTAATGTTTACTTCATCAAGAAGATTCTCCATCTGCTTTCCTGTAACACCCAGACTTCTGAGATCTACAAGCATCAGATGATTGTCCGTACCACCTGAAACAATATCAATGCCTCGCTTCTGAAGTCCTTTGCAAAGTGCCTGCGCATTCTCAACGATCATCTTTGCATAGTCCTTAAATTCCGGCTGAAGTGCTTCTTTAAAACATACTGCCTTGGCAGCGATCACGTGCATCAGAGGACCGCCCTGGATTCCCGGGAATACTGCTTTATTAAAGTTAAATTTCTTTGCATTCTCTGCGCTGCTTAAGATCAGGCCGCCTCTTGGTCCGCGCAGGGTTTTGTGTGTGGTTGTTGTTACAACGTCTGCATAAGGAATCGGGCTTGGATGCTGTCCACCTGCTACCAGACCGGCGATATGCGCCATATCCACCATCAGATAAGCCCCAACTTCATCTGCGATCTCACGGAATTTCTTAAAATCAATAACTCTGGCATAAGCACTTGCACCTGCTACGATCAGCTTTGGTTTATTCTCAATTGCAATTCTTCTGACTTCTTCATAATCGATCACGCCGTCATCATTTACTCCATAATATACTGGCTTGAAGTAGGTTCCGGACATATTCGCAGGGCTTCCATGTGTCAGATGTCCACCGTGGTCCAGATTCATACCCATTACAGTATCTCCCGGCTGCAGCATTGCAAAGAAAACCGCCATATTTGCCTGTGCTCCGGAGTGCGGCTGTACATTTGCATATTCACATCCGAATAATTCTTTCGCGCGTTCAATGGCAAGAGTTTCTACCTCGTCTACGCAGGAACATCCGCCGTAAAATCTCTTCCCCGGATATCCTTCCGCATATTTATTAGTAAGAGGGCTTCCCATTGCTGCCATAACAGCTTTACTTACCCAGTTCTCTGAAGCAATCAGCTCAATATGGGAATTCTGGCGTGCAAGCTCCGCCTCGATCAGATCTGCGATATCCTTGTCTGTCTTTGCTACGTCGTCGATTGAATACATCTTCGTGCTCCTCCTTTGTTATACGCTCAGTAATTATTCCGATTATAACCAATTCTATCCATCATGTCAATCACCAAAAGACATTTGTCCGCGCACCAAAATATTTTATGATATAAATTAGGATACCACATATTATGTTTCTCTGCTGAGCTCTGTAGCAAATAACAGATTCGATTCCATCAAAACGCTTTTTTTATCTGTTTTACCAGTGCATCCACATCTTCCGTTTTCACAAGAAATCTCTCGGTTCCATTGATTTCCAGACTATCATAAGTATCATCATATGCAAAATATTTCAGAGTTACTTCCGGAGCTTCTTCTGTGTTTCTGTGGAATGTTACAGTCAGCACTTCTTCCTTATCTGCTGCATCTTTTGTTTCTTCAACTTCCGAATCAAGCATTATACTTTGAAGCGCCTGATACAATTCGGTAAATTTCTCCTTCTTTACAGTTTTCTTTCCGAATTTATAATCGCTGCCGTCCAGCTTCATGGTATAGGTTTTCTTTCCAATGCTCATATCCACACTGTCAAGTGTATCAATATTTACCAGTGCCGGAATCTTCAGGATCAAATTAAATGGTTTCAGTTCCAGAAGACTGTTCACTGACTCTTTTGAAAGCAGATAAACAGCCTCTTCGTATCCTTTTACACATGCATAATAGTCACCATTCTCATCTGTATTTCCGATAAGAATTGTTGCTGTTGCATCTGCATCCTGCGTTTCTTTTGCTGTGTCATCGTTAACTGTATTTACAAAATCTACTGTAAAATATGTCTTTGTATTATCCAGTCCGGTATCTGTATTTGCTGCATCGACGCCGTTGCTGAGATCAAAAGCAGCCAGCACTCCAAACATTTCATACATATTCTCTGTGTTTACTGTTGCAATCTCATCATACGGATTGGTAATTTCCCAGTAGTCGAAATCCATCTTATAATCTGCCGGTTCCTGTTTGATCTGAAATACTTCTTCGCCGCCCTTTACAATGGAGAATCTGCGGATGGAATAGACAGACATTCTTGGATGTTCTACAGTTTTTAGATCTGTATTTTCTGTTTTATCATCTGTCTGATCAGCAATTTCTTCTTCCACAGCTGCATCTTCTGCTTTTGGCTCTTCTGCAGTCTCAGAGTTTTGTTCTGCTTCATCTGCCCATACAGGACAGGATATAACTGCTGTGCCTGCTGCACCGGCAGTAAACATGGCTGTCATTCCAAGAAGTAATATTTTTTTAATTTTGTTTTTCATGTCTGTGTTCCTCCTGTCCATATATAATATGGTTTTTATTTTATGTTACTTTTCGCAATTGAAACAGAATACTTACTCCGTTCGGTTAAAGTGCAATTTCTACCTCAGCAGGCTTATGTCCTGTCAGTTCTGCACTTCTTGTATCCGGCTGGGATACTCCTGCAAATAAACGGAAATGTTTTCCTGCGATGTAACGATTTCCATCTTCATCAACTATATTCATTGCTTTATTAGAAATTGTAAATTCTACAGATTTCTCTTCTCCCGCTTTCAGAGATACTCTCTTAAATCCGCAGAGACTGTAGTTACGAACTGCAAGCGGAGAATCAAGGTCTTTGATATACACCTGAACAACTTCATCTGTATCTACTGTTCCATTGTTCTTAACAGTTGCTTTTAACATGATATCGGACTCTGCTGATACTTCACCGACAACCTCTGCTTCTGTTACGCAGGTATCACTGTATGTAAGTCCGTATCCAAATGGATAAAGTGCCTCTTTTTCCATATAACGGTAAGTTCTGTTTTTCATAGAGTAATCTGTGAATTCCGGCATTCCTTCCAGGTCTTTATAAAAAGTAACCGGAAGTTTTCCTGATGGAGATTCTTTTCCGAAGAGAAGATCTGCTATTGCACGTCCGCCTCTTGCTCCCGGATACCATGCAAGAAGGATTCCATTACAGTTATCCTGCGCATAATTCAGGTCAATCGCACTTCCTGCCATCAGAACTACGATGGTAGGTTTTCCTACTGCTGTTACTTTCTCGATCAGTTCTTCCTGTACTTTCGGAAGATGAAGATCAACTTTGTCCCCGGATGCATCACTGTTTCCGGTATCTCCTTCTTCTCCCTCCAGAGTCTCATCAAGACCTACGCAGAGTATGACTACATCGCTGTTTTCCGCTGTAATTACTGCCTCAGAAATTCTGTCCTGATCCCATGCCAGATTTTCAACTTTGTCTTTATATAAATCACATCCCTGAGAGTAAAGGATCCTTACATCGTCACCTGCTTCTTCACGGATTCCTTCAAGAACAGTAATATATTCTGAAGATGTTCCATGATAATTTCCAATAAGAGCTGCACGGCTGTCTGCATTCGGGCCGATGACACCAATAGTATTTACTTTTGTTTTATCAATCGGAAGAACTCCATCATTCTTCAGAAGTACGCAGCTCTTTCTTGCCATCTTAAGAGCTTCATCAATGTGCTCTTTGCACTCTACCACACTATACGGTATCTTATCATATTCACTTCCGTCAAACAGGCCCAGCAGATATCTGGTTGTCAGCAGTCTTACTGCGGATTCTGTAATTTTCTCTTCTGTTACCAGTCCATCCTGATAAGCTCCCATCATATGAAGATAGGTATTTCCACAGTTCAGGTCACAGCCTGCATTTAATGCCATAGCAGCGGACTGTCTTGGTGTGGAAGTTACCATGTGATGTTCATGAAAGTCACGGATTGCCCAGCAGTCAGAAGTATAATGACCTTCGAATTTCCATTTTCCTCTCAGGACATCTTCCATAAGATATTTATGTGCACAGCAGGGTTCTCCGTTTGTCCTGTTATAAGCACCCATTACAGCCTCAACATCCGCTTCTGTTACAAGCGCTTCAAAAGCCGGAAGATATGTTTCCCACATATCCTTCATGCTTGCCTGTGCATCAAATTCATGTCTGAGCGATTCCGGACCGCTGTGCACTGCATAATGCTTTGCACATGCTGCCGCTTTCATTACAGGTCCGTCACCCTGGATTCCTTCTACGAATTTCACGCCAAGTCTGGACGTCAGATATGGATCCTCACCATAGGTTTCATGCCCTCTGCCCCATCTCGGATCTCTGAAAATGTTTACATTGGGGGACCAGAAAGTAAGACCCTTGTAAATATCTCTGTCTTCTTTTGCAGAATATGCATTGTATTTTGCTCTTCCCTCAGTTGCAATGATATCGCCAACTTTTTTCATCTCTTCATCGTCAAATACTGCAGCCATCGCAATTGCCTGTGGGAACATGGTTGCCACACCTGCTCTGGCTACTCCATGCAGTGCTTCATTCCAGTAATTGTATGCCGGAACACCCAGTCTTTTCACGGGAGCAGCATCGTATTTTAACTGGGAAGCCTTCTCCAGAAGCGTCATCTGTGATACCAGTTTTTCTGCTTTTTTTCTTGCTTCTGTTCTTTCTTTTCTGTGATCTTTCATTTCAGATCCTCCTGTTTATATAATTTGATAATTATTCAGCAGGTATTAACAAAGCCTCAGCGCAGCCCGCTACTCCTGCATTATGTATTCTGCATTTCTTCTCTGTATTTCGTCGGAGATTTTCCTGTATGTTTCTTAAATGCCAGTGAGAAATAATTCGTATCTCTGTATCCTACCATCATAGCAATCTTTCCAGTCTTGATGCTGGTAGTTTCCAGAAGGCTCTTCGCCTTCTCAATCCTCTTTCTGACAATGTATTCATTACATCCTTCACCTGTAATCCGCTTAAATAATCTGGAGAAATAATTCGGTGTGATATAGAGACTTTCCGCAATGCTGGAAACCGAAATATCCTCTGCAAGATGCTCATCTATATAGTGTCTGGCATTGGAAATGGTATAATGTACATCCTCTTCATCATTTTCAATAAGCTGCTCAATAAACATTCTCGTAATCTCACAGGCCTCTTCTTTTCCTGCTGATGACAGACTCTTGGAGAGTGCATCCAACTTTCCTTCTTCCACCTCACACGATTCTTCCATGTAGGAAAAAATCAAAGAGGAGGCAATCTCGAAACAACATCTGCGCACAGCAGAAGGAGAAAGATTATAGGATTCCGTTGCCTTAGTAAAGGTATTAAATGCCTTTAGTACATAATCTGGAGTTCCTATATTGGAAATCATGATATTTCGCAGTTCTGCATAGATTTCCCAGAAGATTTTCTTCTTGTTCTGAGCCCCCATCGTCTGTATAATGTCCTGAATATTCTTTTTTTCATGTTCCAGAAGATATCTGGCATCATTGTAGGAAATTGCCAGATTTTCAAATCCTTGCACAGCACTTCCAACCGTAATCTTTGGTTTATATTCAAATTCATCCTTCAGTACATCCGACAATTCTTCAATCTGTTCCAGAACGCTGTCGTCATCATCCTTTTCAAAACAGACAATCGCAATCGTACCGTCATCATCTACAAATGTGATTCCTCTGTTTTGGGAATCCACCATGCTCATGCAGACATTTTTAACAGTCATTGCACGGAATTTTCCGTCATTCTGCTGTTCTGTATACATTCCCTGTTCCAGAAGAATCAAGCTCATTTTCTGCTTAATATCAAACTGAAAATCTTTCTGGAGAATATACAACTGCATCTCTTTATCTGCTTTTGTATGCACCAAATTCCTCATGCACTGCTCCAGTCTCATCTGCACTACAGAGCCTTGAGAGCGCCACACTCTGGCCTGATTCTGCTCTTTGTTTTCCTGCTCTTTCAGTTCTTTTATCTGCTTTTCTATCGCATTGAAAAGATCATCTTCATCAATCGGTTTCAGGAAGAAATCCTGCACCTGAAGCCGCAGGCTCTCTCTTGCATACTCAAAATTATCAAAGCCTGTAAGCACGATCACACGCAGTTCAGGTACTGATTCTCTGGCCGCTTTAATCAGTTCCAGTCCTGTCATTTCTGTCATCTGGATATCTGTAACCATAATTTCAGGACCTTCTTCTTTAAGAATCTTCAAAGCCTCGTTTCCTGACGCAGCAGTAAATACGTCATCTACTCCCAGTTTCTTCCAGTCTATTGCATTTTTCATACCCATGCGTATCATCTTTTCGTCATCAACAATCAGTACTCTATACACACGTCCGCTCGCCTCCTGCTGTGTTCTTTTTGATTTCTGTCTGATATGGCAGATGGATCACGACAGTTACTCCACCCGAATCATTCTTCTGGTAATTAAGACCATATCCCTCCCCAAAAAGAAGTTCAATCCTCTTGTTTACGTTTCGCACTCCATATCCAAAAGAATCCTCGTATCTGGAGAGCTGTTCATTCATTTCATCTATCTGTTCCTGACTCATTCCTGTGCCTGTATCTGATACCTTTATGATAACTTCATCCTCATTTCTATATGCTGTAAGATAAAGTGTACCTGTTTTTCCCTCTTTTACTTTCATTCCATGATAAATGGAATTCTCTACCAGTGGCTGCAGGGTCAGCTTCGGTATCAGGCTTTCTTCCACCTGAGATTCTACAACAATCTCACTTCCGATAATGTTGTCGTATCTCATGTTCTGGATAATCATATAATTCCTGATATGCTCTACTTCTTCTCTGATCGTAATCACGTCATGTCCTTTGCTGAGACAGATCCTGTAATATTTCGCCAGCGCCTTTACCATTGTGGAAATCTCTTTATTTCCTTCGGCAATCGCCTGCCAGTGGATACATTCCAGTGTATTATAAAGAAAATGCGGCTGAATCTGCGACTGAAGGGCATTAAAACGAATCTGCTCCAGCTGATGCTGTTCCAGTTTTACCTGTTCCATCAACACCTCGATTTCATCCATCATAGAGTTAAAACCAATTGCAAGCTTGGCAAAATCCTCGCCCATATTGTCAACATTGATCCTTGTTCTCAGGGAACCTGTCGCAACATAATCCATCTTAGATACTACCTTATTAAGGGGCTGATACATTTTCCTGACCAGTGCTCTTATAATAATGCTTACTATGATCAGCACTATGATCAGAACCAGAATCACAACAACCATTATATGGAATCCTGATTCCATCAGTTTATAAAAAGAAATCGAACTGACTACATAATAATTCCAGTTCTTAATCTTCTGGCATACATACATATTCCCATTCTTTGTAAATATCTGTATCCCTTTTTCCATCTCATCTATATAATTTACGTAACGGCCTGTCTCCTCTTTATCATTCGAAAGCAGTATCATTCCACCTGTGTCAACTACTCTTGTTTCTGCTGAAGAATCTCCTACAGCCAGCATCCTCTGTACTGCCGGATCATCGAAATTCATGCACAGAAGCCCTCTTGCATCAGATACTTTTCTGGTATCATATAATGGATAATACAGACTCAATGTATATCTGTTCCCTTTATAATAATCGTTATAATAATCGTTATTATAGGAAACTTTCAGCGTTCCTTTCTGCGCATATTTGCTTCTCTCATATGCCTGGGGATACACTTCTTCAAACTGCGTAACTGATAAAGAACCCTTTCCTCTGTAGTAGTAACTTTTATAATCCGAACTGACAATGGCAGCAAAGTTCAGACTCTCATACATATTATTCAGATTCTCCAGCTTGCTGTAAACTGCATCAATGTCTGCTGTCTTCAGCTCATTTTTCTGCACCTGCCTGCAGTAATTCTGCACAGAATCATCCATGATCGTACCCAATACGATTTCTTTATATGAATCCATTGATCCCTTAAAAGATTCCGCAACTGTATTATTCTGCATCTGCAGAAGTTCTACAGACTGCTCTTTCATCGATGCTATAGAAAAAGTCAGAGAAACACCTGCAACCGTCAGCGTTACAATAAGAATACTGACGGTCACAAGTAAAAGTATTTTTTTATCAAATTTCCAGTAGCTGAATTTTGTTTTCCATTTGTTCATGTTGTCTTTCCTCATCTGTCACATAATTTCACATATACCCACATGATCAGGGGTGATTTTATCTCCCCAATATCATACCATGTTCAATGGTAAATGGATACAACAGATTTCGCAGAAAGAATCAACCCTTTACAGCACCTGCAGTCATACCTTTTACCAGTTTATCCTGGAAAATAATAAACATGATAACCATTGGTAAAAGTGTTAATGTAAGAACCGCCATGATCATTGGTGTATTCATAGAATACTGTCCCTGAAATTCCCAGATTGCCAACGGCAGGGTACGATTCTGGGCAGACTGTGTCAGTGTATTTACAAATGAGAATTCATTCCACATATTTACACCATTGTAAATTGCCAGTGTCGCCATTCCGGGTTTGGAAAGCGGCAGGATCATGGAGAAGAACATCTGAATCTTTCCACATCCGTCAATTTCAGCAGATTCTTCGATTTCTCTCGGAATCTCTTTCATAAAGCTAGTCAGGATAAATACGGAAATCGGAACTGCGAATGCGACATACGGTCCGACCAGTGACCAGATTGTATCATAAAGTCCTGTTGACTTTGACATTTTGAATACAGGGATCAATGTAATATGTACAGGAATAGACATACAGGCTACAATAATCGCATAAATCGGCTGTGCCATTTTAAACTTAAATCTTGCCAGAGGATAAGAAGCGCATGCTGAAATAAACAGCAGCAGGATCAGGGAGATTGCAAGAACGATCACACTGTTCTTGAAGTAATTTGCAAACCCTCCTGTAAGTACCTCAGTGTAATTGGACCAGTTCAGTTGATCAGGAAGCTGGAATACACCCTTGGTAAGCATCTCAAATTTCTCTTTGAATGAGTTCAGCACCATGAATATAAAAGGTGTAAATGATACAATTGCTGCACCGATAGCAAGAACAAAAGCAATGATCCAGGCTATGATGCTTTTTCTTCTACTTTTCTTATAGCTGTCCATCCCTTAATCCTCCTGTTTTCCGTTTATAAGTTTCATAGTAATCATAGATACCATTGTAATCAGGATAAACATACCTCCTGCAATGGCTGAGCCATAACCCATGTTAAAGTTCTTGAATGATTCTTTGTACATATAAGTTGCCATCAGCTCTGTAGCAGTACCAGGACCGCCACCTGTCATAACATAGATCAGATCGAAGTATTTCAGAGATCCAACCATTGAAAGGATAGCTGCACTCTTAATTGACGGAATAAGAAGTGGAAGTGCAATCTTCCAGAAATACTGTCCTCTTGTAGCACCATCGATTCTTGCTGCTTCAAATACATCATATGGGATGTTTGTATAACCAGCCATAAAGTAAACCATGTAGAATGGTGTAAACTGCCATGCAATGATAAGAATAACTGTGAGCAATGCTAATTTTGGATTACCAAGAAGGTCAATGTTGCCCCCTCCGAACCATCCGGAAATTGTGCTGACAATACCTCCGTTTGTTGCAAGTGCGTATGTGAAAAGGAAACCAATTGCAACAGAAGACATAAGCATTGGAATAAACCAGATAACCTTGAAAATTGTAAGTTTCTTACCGCCAAAGTCAAGGAATGTTGCCATTGCAAGTCCTAACGGAATCTGGATAATGATAGATAGGATCATGATAATAACGTTGTTCTTAAATGCTATCCAGAATTTTGTATCTTTGATCAGTTTTGCCCAGTTTGCAAGTCCTACCATCTTCTTGTCTGCGGAAATACCATTCCACTGGTATCCGCTTGTAATAAATGTATCAATAATCGGATACGCGATAAATACTACTAATAAAATGATAACAGGTGCCAGAAAAAGTGCTGCTGTCTGACGTGTTTTTCTCTGTCTTAACTGAACCAGAGATATCCCTTTTTCATTCATTTTGGTGCCTCCTTTTTAATACTTTCTGAGATTTGATCATCTGACCTAACGTATGCCAGAGTATGTTTGAAAAATGCTTTCGGAATATGTTAGAGATATATTTCTGAGATGGTTTTTATATATTTTCTGACATGCTGTCTGATATGTAATTTGACATTGAAATGATTTTTCAAGCACGCTCTGTGTACTCACATATTGTTTTTCAAGATAAAGGGTTCTGCACTTTCAGCATGTGCAGAACCCTTCTTTTCTACCCTTACTCAGGTCAGAATGAATGCCTGCTTTCCTTTAAAGATTATTCAGCATCATCTGCTGCTGCATCATCTGTAGCTTCTTCTGCAGTATCATCTGCTGCGCCAGAATCAGATTTGGTACTTAAATATTCGTCCATTGCTGTCTGCATTTCTTCCTGTGCTTCCTGAGGAGTCTTTGTCAGACCAAATACTTCCTGTAAGCCATCAAGATGTGCAGATGCAACAGATGTCGGCAGATACTGGTCATACCACAACTGGATAGAAGATGCTTCCTGAGCTGCATCAAAAATTTCCTTTACAACAGGGTCTTTGATGTGGTCTCCTGCATCTTTTACAGGAACAATCTTGTTGTTAGAATATGTAATGTCTGCAACTTCATCAGATAAATGATCTGTTGCACATTCAAATGCTGCTGCAAGTTTATCACCTTCACAGTTGAAGCAAATGAACTGATCACCTACAGTACCGATCTGGATTGTAGGATCAGCATCGGAATCATCAATTGCAGGGAATGGGAACCAGCCGATCTTCTGATAGAATTCCTCACTGTCAGTCTGGAATGTTCCTGCATACCATGAGCCACAGAGAAGCATACCTGCTGTCTCCTGATACATTAACTGTTTTGCCTGTCCGTCATCTTCGCTTAAGGAGTTTACGCCATCCGGGAAGTATCCGTTTTTAACCCACTCCTGAATCTTGTCACCTGCTTTGATGAAGCAGTCATCTGTGAATTTGCCGGTTCCTGCAACTGCATTCTGGAATGGTTCCAGTCCGCCATAACGTGCTGCCAGAGACATGAAGTACATGGAACCTGTCCATTTGGAAGCATTAGCAAGTGCAAAAGGTGTAATTCCGTTTTCTTTTAATGTTGCACAGATATTTTCCAGATCAGCTAATGTCTTCGGTTCTTCAAGTCCGTACTGTTTAAACATATCTTTGTTGTAGAAGATACCTGCCAGAGAAACATTCAGATATGGGATCGCATATACATGTCCGTTGTAGCTTCCCTGTTCAATAGCTGCATCCAGAAGTTTATCTTTAACATCGGACTGATCAAGAAGATCATCAATCGGCTGAGCAAATCCGGAATCAATATATTCATACATCGGACCACCGGACCAGCTTGAGTACATATCAGGACACTCACCGGAGCTCATCGCGATAACAAGTTTTTCCTTGTATGTATCGTTCTGGATAGCTACCTGATTTACAGTATAGCCTGACTCTGTTTCTTTGTTAAACTTGTCTACTGCTGCAGTAACAATATCTTTGTCCGGGCTCTCTACCGCGATATTCCAGTAAGTAATTTCTTTGTCGTCAGCTGCAAATGCAGTTGTCTGCGCTGCCATCGGTACCACCATAGCTGCTGTCATGGCAAGTGCCATAATCTTGTACATTCTTTTTTTCATTTCTTGTTTCCTCCTTTTTTATTCACTTTGTATATTTAAGTGTATTTATCATAGCATTCCATTCACATAATGCCCATAAAATATTCTGTCCAAAATCTATAAATTTCTGTCTTTCCGTTTTCTGTGTGCAGAAAATTATAGATATCTGTACTGGAATCTTTCCAAAAATGTCTTCTGAGAACCAGCAAAAATTACTTTCAAATTTTAATTTTTTTATTATTTTTTGACTATTTTTCCATTATTTGCTTTAATATAAAAAGGAAGTCCCACCTACTGCTCATTACATTTTACAATTAAAGCAGAGGACTTACCTGATTCAGTTAACCTTTCAATCTATAGGAGGTCGTTTACATATTATGAGAAATTTTGAATATTATACACCAACACAGATTCTCTTTGGCAAAGATACCCACCTTCAGGCAGGTTCCCTGCTGAAGAAGTATGGAGCAAAAAAAGTTCTGATCCATTATGGAGGTCAGAGTGCTGTCCGTTCCGGACTGATTGATGAGATCACTTCTAATCTGAAAGAAGAGGGTCTTGAATACATCACCCTGGGTGGTGTCATTCCTAATCCACTTCTTTCCAAAGTCCGCGAGGGAATCGAATTATGCCAAAAAGAACATGTAGACTTTATCCTTGCTGTAGGAGGAGGAAGTGTTATTGACTCTTCCAAAGCCATCGGCTATGGCGTTGCCAATCCGAACAATGATGTCTGGGATTTCTGTCTGAAAAAAGCTGTTCCAACCGGCTGTCTGCCCATTGGTGTCATCCTTACAATTGCAGCTTCCGGAAGTGAAATGAGCAGTTCCAGTGTTATCACAAATGAAGAAACAAAAGAAAAACGTGGATGTGCAAAGACAGATTACTGCAGGCCGAAATTTGCCATCTTAAATCCACGTCTCACCTACACACTCCCACAGTATCAGACAGAAAGCGGATGTGTAGATATCCTCATGCACACCATGGAGCGATATTTTGTAAATATTGAAACTATGGAGATTACAGACAGTATCAGCGAAGCTCTGATGCAGACAGTCATTTACAATGCCCGTATTCTTATGAAAGAACCAGACAATTACAGCGCCAGGGCAGAAATTATGTGGGCAGGAAGCCTTTCCCACAACGGTCTGACCGGATGCGGTACAGGTGGTGGTGACTGGGCATGCCACCAGCTTGAACATGAACTGGGAGGTGTCTACAATGTAACTCACGGAGCAGGTCTGGCAGCTATCTGGGGAAGCTGGGCACGATACGTCTACGAGGTGAACCCTGAACGTTTTGCTCAGTTTGCCACCAATGTATTTGACATTCCATGTGGAACTGATTATAAAGAAACAGCCCTTGCAGGAATTGAAGCAATGGAAAATTTTTTCCGGTCTGTAAAAATGCCCACCAGTTTACATGAACTGGGTCTGGATCTCACAGATCAGCAAATTCATAATCTTGCATTCAAATGCAGTTTTAAGGACACACGCACCATTGGAGTCTTTAAACAGCTCAATATGAGAGATATGGAAAAAATCTACCTTATGGCAAGATAAAATAAATTTTTGTTATAATTTTCTCTTTTTTCGCAAAAATCATAAAAATTACTTGCATTCAAACAATCAATATGCTATTATAAGGCCTGTGATGCACAACAGTTCACAGACCAAATGCCCAGATAGCTCAGTTGGTAGAGCAGAGGACTGAAAATCCTCGTGTCGCTGGTTCGATTCCGGCTCTGGGCATTTTTTATTTTCTTTTTTTTGCTCACGGCTGGTTAGAAAAAGCCTGAGCATTTTTTATTTTCTTTTTTAATATTGTCTTCTCTCACTTTCAGCAGTATAATTTTTCCAGAGTATGTTTGAAAAATGCTTTCCGCAAGATGTGCGTCACAATTTGTGGGAATGATTTTTCAAACACGCTCTAAGACTATCATGAAATTTTGTATCAATATCATCATAATTTTCCCAATATTAATACAATATTTTATTGAAGCAATATTTCACATAAGAAAGGAACTAAACTCATGAGTGACTTTAAAGTCGAGACTAAATGTCTCCATTCCGGTTACACTCCGTCTAAGGGTGAACCATGCGCACTCCCGATTTATCAGAGTACCACTTATAAATATGATACTACTGATGAAATGGGACAGCTCTTCGATCTTAAGGCAGAAGGATACTTCTATACCCGTCTGCAGAACCCCACAAATGATGCTGTAGCAGCAAAAATTGCAGATCTGGAGGGTGGTGTTGCCGCTATCCTTACCTCTTCCGGACAGGCTGCCAACTTCTATGCAGTCTTCAATATCTGCGAAGCAGGTGATCATGTTGTGGCGGCTTCTACTATTTACGGAGGAACCTTTAACCTCCTGGCTGTTACCTTCAAAAAGCTTGGCATTGACTGCACTTTCGTTGACACCGATGCTAGCCCTGAAGAAATTGCAGCTGCCTTCCGTCCTAATACAAAGGTACTTTTCGCAGAGACCATCGCAAACCCGGCCCTGGTAATTCTTGATATTGAAAAATTCGCAAAGGTTGCTCACGAACATGAAGTTCCGCTTATTGTAGACAACACCTTCGCTACACCTGTAAACTGCCGTCCTTTTGAATGGGGAGCTGATATCGTCACCCATTCCACAACCAAATATATGGACGGACATGCTGTGCAGGTTGGCGGAGCTATCGTTGACAGCGGTAACTTTGACTGGGATGCCTGTGGACATAAATATCATGGTCTGACTGAACCGGACGAATCTTATCACGGTGTTATTTATACTAAACAGTTTGGAAAGAAGGCTTATATTACAAAGGCAACCTCTCAGCTGATGCGTGACCTTGGCTCCATCCCGTCTCCTACAAACTGTTTCCTGTTAAACCTTGGACTGGAAACTCTTCCTCTGCGTGTAGAACGTCACTGCTATAATGCACAAAGAATTGCAGAATTTCTGAATGCTCATGAGAAAGTATCTCACGTAAACTATGCAGGACTTCCTGATGACAAATACTATGTACTTGCTCAGAAATACATGAACGAAGGCAGAACCTGCGGTGTTATCTCCTTTGAACTGACAGGTGGCCGAGAAGCTGCAGTCCGCTTTATGGACAGCTTAAAGCTTGCCACCATCGCAACGCACGTAGCAGCATCCAAAACCATGATCCTGCATCCTGCAAGCCATACTCACCGCCAGATGAACGATGAACAGCTTGTGGAAGCCGGCGTATCACCGGGAATGATCCGTCTCTCCGTTGGTATTGAAAATGTTGAAGACATCATTGCTGACATCGAACAGGCATTAAAAAACGCATAAAAGATAATTTCAAAAAATCCGAAAGAACTTCTGAAATGATCACAGCTATAACAGATCATTTCCAGATTCTTCCGGATTTTTATTTTCAGGTCAAACGGATATTCGCAATCCGCTTTGCTACTTGATTCGGTTAAATTCTTTCTTATTTTCTACTTTAACAAATAAACATCTGTATAATATACCCCTTTGTCCTCCCCTTCCTGATGGGTAGCAACATAAATATCTATACAATTATGTTTAATCGCACCACCACAGTCCTCTGCAACATAAACCTGTCCATTGATCACAACCTTAGATCCATATGGAATCTGTGTAGGGTCCACCGCAATCGTACGGTTTGTCGTAGCAGTCACCCCTGTAGAAGTAATGCCATTTGCCCAAGGGCCACAACAAATACTGCAGGGACAATAATGAGTAATCTTAAAGGTTCCCAGCGGAACCAGTGACGCATCTGAAGACACAGCTACCGGAGTTCCCACCTTCACTCCATCCACAGACTCTCCCTTTGAAGCAGTTACGCCATCCACAGCCTCTGCAAAAACGCCTTTGCCCTCACTCTTATGAATCGTTCCAGCTTCTTCGCCGTCTACTTTAGCAACCTTTGACTCTTCCGTATTCTCCTCTGCTGCTGTATTCTCCAGAACACTGGTTGGAATATATCCAATGCCTCTTTTTCCATTCTCTTTTTTATAGTAAATCTGACTCCAGATGCCGTTCACTGTAGCCAGGCGCTTCACTTCATCCTCCTGAATGACCTCACCTACTATCTGTCCATCCTTCTTTCCCGGATAATCCAGAATATCACTGTCCTTCAGTGCTGTAAAAGTTCCCCTTGCCTGAGCAACCTGATCACTATCATTGATATGTTTTGTGGGCACATAGCCACTGATCTTTTCCGTACCCTTTTTGCTCTTTTTCTCATAAGTCACTTTACTCCAGCCATTATCACATACGGCCACTCTCTCTACACCGGTACCAAGATACACTCTTACAAGCTTCTTTCCGTTTTTCCCCGGCATAGAGCGTATATAAGTTGCCTTTGCAGAAACAGAAACCTTATCCGACTTGGCAACTGCCGTTACCTTCTCTCCACTTCCATCATCAATCTCAAATGTCTGCGGTATCTTATTATCCTCCTTATAAGCATTAATTGTCCCCTCATAATCCAGAATATCCGCAGAAACTGTTGTTGATAAAGTAAGCATACTACAAACTAATAATACTAAAATTTTTTTCTTCATAAACTGAGCCTCAACTCCTTTATCGTCTCTCTCCGTCTGTCCTATCATAGCACACCCCCTCCCAATTTGCAATTTTCCACCCCATCCTTCACGGAATCTTCATAAACTATATTGCTTCTATTATTTCTATATGCTATAGTAAAATTATCAGAATTCTATTCTGCCTTACGAAAGATAAGATAAAATATAAATATTTTTTCGTAAAGGAGTGTGATTTTATGACTGCTGTTAAAGAACGTATTATAGGTGCTGTATCAATTATGAGTGATAAAGATGCTAATATATTCTGGCATATTATTCAAAAACATTTTAAACTGCCTGATACATTCGCAGATATAGAAAAAGTAGAACCCGATGAAACAGATTTAATAATGTTAAAGGAAATCGAAAACAACCCTGACTGTCACGAATTCATTTCTCAGGAAGAATTAATGAAAGAACTTAATATGTAAGTATTGTTCCCTGAAAAGTGCCAATTTCAGCATTTTTCAGGGAGTCATAATTTTTCAATAAAACCATTATATAAAATTTCAAAATAAATAAAAAAACATTTGACAAACTCCACTGCATATAGTATCATATATTTTGTCGCTGAGGTAATCACTCAACTGACATCATAAATGCGATAGTGGCGTAGTTGGTAACGCGCGACCTTGCCAAGGTCGAGACCGCGGGTTCGAGCCCCGTCTATCGCTCTTAAAGCATCAGCTAAGGCTGATGCTTTTTTCATCCCCTTCTATTAACTTTCCATGACTATAACAATTCCATATCTGCGAATAACATCTATAGCCAATATCCTTGATTAACATCCCTGAGTCAAGCGTATATTCGCAATCCGCTTCGCTACGCGGCTCTACACCAGCGCAGGACATTATATGTTTTTGCCCGCATTTGCAGGAGTCTTAGAAAAAGTTAGCGCCAGGAAATCTGCGTTATGTAAAAAAATTTCACTGTCTGAGCCGCATTTGCGGCGAGTTTGAAATTTTTTTACATGTTTTTAGCAGATTTCCTGGCGCTTAGTTTTTCTTAGGCTCCGAAACCGCGGACAAAAACATATAATGTCCTGCGCGTCCCCATACCAGCACCTTAGTGATGGAACAATCTGATACCAGTAAAACTCATCACCATTCCATATTTATTGCAAGTCTCGATCACAGCATCATCACGCACAGATCCACCCGGCTGCGCAATATACTTCACGCCACTCTTATGAGCACGCTCAATATTATCACTGAATGGGAAGAATGCATCAGATCCCAGTGTAACATCCGTCATCTGATCCAGCCATGCACGTTTCTCTTCTTTTGTAAATACTTCCGGTTTCTCTGTGAAAGTTTTCTCCCACATACCATCAGCAAGTACATCCATATATTCATCCCCGATATAAACATCAATGGCATTGTCACGTTCCGCACGTGAAATTGTATCTTTAAATGGCAGATTCAGCACTTTCGGGCACTGGCGAAGGAACCAGTTGTCTGCCTTCTGTCCTGCAAGTCTTGTACAATGTACACGTGACTGCTGTCCTGCACCAACACCGATAGCCTGTCCATCTTTTACGAAGCATACAGAGTTGGACTGTGTATATTTCAGGATGATCAGAGAAATCTTCATATCACGTTTTGCTTCCTCTGTAAGCTCTTTATTCTCTGTCACAATATTGGAAAGCATTGCATCATCGATCTCAAGCTCCTGACGGCCCTGCTCAAAAGTTACACCAAATACTTCTTTGTGTTCCAGCGGAGCCGGTACAAAGTTCTCATCAATCTGGATCACATTGTAGTTTCCTTTTTTCTTCTGCTTCAGGATCTCCAGTGCTTCCTCTGTGTATCCAGGTGCAATAACACCGTCAGATACCTCTCTCTTGATCAGAAGTGCTGTATCTTTATCACACACATCAGAAAGAGAAATAAAATCACCAAAAGAGGACATTCTGTCAGCACCGCGAGCTCTTGCATAAGCGCATGCTAATGGTGAAAAATTCTTCCAGTCCATATCATTTACCCAGTAGATCTTTGCCAGAGTCTCTGTAAGAGGAAGTCCTACAGCAGCACCGGCAGGAGATACATGTTTAAAAGATGTAGCTGCAGGAAGTCCTGTTGCTTTCTTCAGATTGGATACCAGCTGCCAGCCATTAAAAGCATCCAGGAAATTGATATATCCCGGTCTTCCGGAAAGGATCTTTACCGGAAGCTCAGATCCGTCTGCCATATAAATTTTTGCAGGTTTCTGATTCGGGTTACAGCCATATTTTAATTCGAATTCTTTCATTATATAAATCCTCCGTATGAACCAAATAAGTATTTTAAAATTAATTCCTGTAAATAATTTCTTACTGCGAAAGCATCGTCTTATGTTCACAATAATCTATGAGCACTATCTGTACTCAGTAAGTGACTATTATTTATTCTTATTAATGATCTTGCTTTCGTACTTACCTGTCTCAATATCAATATATCTTACAAACAGAGATACTTTGTTATCTTCGTTCAGGCTGTTCCAGAGAAGTTCTGCAAACTCATCCATATCATCCGGAATTGCTACCAATTTCGGTTCGCCTTCAAAGCTTGGAAGTGGATTTCCGTCACATTTATAAGTATGGATGAAATGTCCCTCTCCTGCAATGGCATTCTCGTATGCAAATGTGTATCTGTTACATGCATCCGGATTTCCGTTGTTGCTCTTGAGAATTGACATTGCATAGTTGAATTTTCCGTTCTCTACGTGCATAACACCGGAGATACGAGGTGTATAGTTCGGACCGTCCGGCTCGAATTCTCTGCTTCTTAAGGACTGCTCAAAAGTAAGCTGATGATCCATTCCCTCATAAATGGTATCTGTCTGATCTCCGTTAGTTACGATTGTTTTGTTTCCCAGTACACGTACAGGTGCATAGATGATCAGACTCGGATCTGTAAGTTTGGACGGATCAAATGCCTGGGTACGGATTCCCTCACCATCCTCTACAAATACTCTGTTTCTGCTGTTCTCGCTTCTGCCCATGATGAAATAAGCTGTCACTGCTTTCTTACCGTCTGCGGAACGTCCAATCACAATTCCTCTGCCAGGATAGGAATTCTCTTTCAGTTCTTTTTCCAGTGATAACATTTCCATAATTTTTCTCCTTTTCGTTAAAAATAAGGTTAAAAAAAGCCTGGGAAACCTATTTATTCATTGAATAATTTCCAGGCTGCCCAGGCGGTCGGCTCATATACTTGCTGCACTCCCTGTAGGTAATCCTACTTCCGCCAGTCATGCAGGCACTGTTGTGAAAAAAAATCACACGTTGTTATTATAGTACAATACTTCTTTGTGGATTTCAAGGCAAATTTTTTTGTACTGTGCTGAATTTTCGTTTTACTGAACATCCTGCAAACCATAATCAACATCAATCTGCGCCGCAATATCCGATTTCATCTGTATCCATGCATCCGGATTCTCCACATAATATTTCGGACAGTTTTTTCCGGTAACATCATAATGCCGGATCACGTTCTCTGATGTAAGCCCAAACCGCACGCACAACCACGCAGAAAGCTTCACTGCCGAATCATAAGTTGCCTCATTAAATTTCCCCGTCTCATCCGGATGACAGCACTCGATGGACAAAGTATCTACATTACGTGAGTTCGTCGCATAGGACATCTCTGACGTAGGAATACACTGCACCACTTCCCCATCCAGCCCCACTACAAAATGACTGCTCACCTTTGTGTCATGAGTAGTCGCCAGATTCTCAAAGTAGTTCCTGTTTGCAATGGCTGTTGCCCCCGGATTTGCAGTATAATGAATGGCAATATACTGTACACTCTCAATGGGAATCTGCGGTCTGGAATATTCATTCGGCGTCAGCAGTTCCACATCTATGTACGGCGCCCCTTCTTTTTGCCATTGTTCCGGTCCGCCTGAAGAATCCGTATTATCTGTTCCTGACTGTTCCCCATCAGAAACCATCGTGTCAGAATTATGTAAAAAGTCCCCAATACTCCATCCATTTTCACCGGCCCGATTTATTATGATCCACCCAATCAGAACTATGATCACGAGCAGCATGAGACTCATAAGAATTCTCTGATTTCTCTGCCTTACTCTACTGCTCTTTCGTCTTTTCGACCTGCTGTTTTTCTTTTTTACTGCAGTTTTCCCTGTTCTGGTATCTGTTTTTTTCTTTTTGTTTATATGCTTTTGCATTTTTACCTTCTCTTACGGGATTTTACTCCCTGCAAAAATACCCCGGCCGGCATGCCTGGAAATCTTATTTCTTTCCATCAGCAGCCAGCCGGGGCATATATTACACCTGAAATTTATTATTTGTCATCTACGCTATAGTTCGGAGCTTCTTTTGTGATATGAATATCATGTGGATGAGATTCCTTAAGAGATGCAGCAGAAATCTTGATGAATCTGCCTGTTTCTTTAAGCTTCTCAATAGTTTCTGCTCCACAATATCCCATACCGGAACGGAGACCGCCCATGAGCTGGAATACAGTATCCTCAACATGTCCTTTGTAAGCAACACGTCCTTCTACGCCTTCCGGAACAAGTTTCTTCGCATTCTCCTGGAAGTAACGGTCTTTACTTCCGTTCTCCATGGCTGCGATAGATCCCATGCCGCGGTATACTTTGTATTTTCTGCCCTGATACAGTTCGAATGTTCCCGGGCTCTCGTCGCATCCTGCAAACATGCTTCCCATCATGCAGACATTAGCACCGGCTGCGATTGCCTTTGTAACATCTCCGGAATACTTGATACCACCGTCTGCAATGATCGGGATTCCATATTCTTTTGCAGCTTCGTAGCAGTCCATAACAGCAGTGATCTGCGGAACACCGATACCTGCAACAACTCGTGTGGTACAGATAGATCCAGGTCCGATACCAACCTTAACTGCATCTACACCGGCCTCGATCAGAGCCTTTGTCGCAGCACCTGTTGCTACATTACCTGCGATTACCTGCAGTTCCGGATATGCTGCCTTGATCTCGCGTACAGCCTTCAGAATGTTCTCTGAATGTCCATGTGCAGAATCAATTACGATCACGTCTACGGATGCCTTTACAAGTGCATCAACACGTGCAAGTACATTAGCAGTGATTCCTACCGCAGCACCGCAGAGAAGACGTCCCTGCTCATCCTTTGCAGCCAGAGGATATTTGATCTGTTTCTCAATATCTTTAATAGTAATTAAGCCTTTTAAGTTAAAGTCATCATCTACAATAGGTAATTTCTCTTTACGTGATTTTGCCAGAATCTTCTTGGCATCTTCCAGTGTAATTCCTTCTTTGGCTGTGATCAGTCCCTCAGAAGTCATGCACTCTTTGATCTTCTTGCTGAAATCTGTCTCAAACTTCAGATCACGATTAGTAATGATTCCGACCAGTTTTCTGCCCTCTGTGATCGGCACACCGGAGATACGGAACTTTGCCATTAACTCATCTGCGTCCTTAAGTGTATGTTCAGGAGATAAATAGAAAGGATCTGTGATAACACCGTTCTCAGAACGTTTTACCTTGTCTACCTCTTCTGCCTGCGCTTCAATGGACATATTCTTATGAATAATACCAATACCACCCTGTCTCGCCATAGCGATTGCCATGCGATGCTCGGTTACTGTATCCATTCCTGCACTCATCATAGGAATGTTCAGTTTAACCTTCTTTGTTAAGTAAGTTGTGACATCTACCTGATTCGGAATTACCTTTGAATATGCCGGAACTAACAGCACGTCATCAAAAGTAATGCCTTCACCAATGATAGTACCCATTGCATTTCCTCCCTTGCGTATATGAAATTAAATTACTATTGTAATGTAAAAAGGAACCAGCAACTGGTCCTTTTATTTTCAACAAGTGTAACAAAAATCAGATTCTATGTCAATCCAAAAAAACTTTGCTCGGTGCTGAATTTTTCATAGCCTGTGCAAGTGCCTCATCCGGTTCCAGGATGATCTTGCATAAATTTCCGTCCAGTCTTGTGATAACGCCAAAGCGTTTATGCTCCGGATTTCCTGATGAAAAGTCCAGTACTTTCATGTTCTGGTTTCCGTTGTAATAATCCATTCTGTGGGAATCCAGCGGTGCTGCCAGATCTGCTTCTGATAATTTGAAGCTCTTTACTTTCTTTCTTTTTGTCTTTGACATGATCATGTCGATGTCAAAATCGCCATTGATAAACAGATATTCATATTCTACATCTGTTTTCGGGATTACAAAATAGCATGCAATTCCAAGCGCTACGGCAATGATCAGTGCCAGCGGTGTGATGATAAGTCCGGCAAATACTGCCAGCACTGTCAAAACGATCAGACCGTATTTGAGCAGGCTGTCTTTAGCCGTCTTATCTTTCTTTACCAGTAATTCTGAATACAAGTCGCCCATTGTTTCGTCTCCTTTTCATTTGTTCAGCTGTTAAAAGCAGCTTTTTTTGCACAGCATATTTAACAATTATATTTTATTCATCATGCTGTTTTTCTGCATTATATCACAAAACGGAACCATCGTCTATGACGACGGTTCCGTTTCACATATTTCCGCCTGCGCTGTTTTTATCTATAGTAATCCTCGTAAATAATGCATTTAAGACAGTTCAGCAGAGTGTGAAAGACAAGGAAGATATCTGCAGGCGTGCTGATACACGGCAAAGATATCTGACGCAGGATTTCACACTCTGATGGGCTGGATTAAGATGCATTCTTTCAGAGGATTGCTATAAGCATACTGCGGTGTAATTTTATCGTTTATTAAAGATTACATCATTCCCATTCCCGGGTTAGCAGCCGGTGCAGGTGTGTCTTCTTTAATGATCGCAACAGCAGATTCTGTTGTCAGTAATGTAGATGCAACACTTGTAGCATTCTGAAGAGCACTTCTTGTAACCTTTGCAGGGTCAAGGATACCTTCGCTTACCATATCTACATATCTTTCGTTCAGAGCATCGAAGCCGATTCCCGGTTCGGATTCTCTTACTTTGTTGATGATTACGGAACCTTCAAGTCCTGCATTTGCAGAAATACGGAACAGAGGAGCTTCCAGAGCTTTCAGGATGATATTTGCACCTGTCTTCTCGTCACCTTCCAGAGTTGTTGCAAGTTTTGCAACTTCTTTGGATGCGTGGATGTAAGCAGATCCGCCACCTGCGATGATACCTTCTTCTACTGCTGCTCTTGTAGCTGCAAGAGCATCTTCCAGACGAAGCTTAGCTTCTTTCATTTCTGTCTCAGTGGAAGCACCAACACGGATAACAGCTACGCCGCCAGCCAGTTTTGCAAGTCTTTCCTGTAATTTTTCTTTATCAAATTCAGATTTTGTTTCTTCAATCTGTCCACGAATCTGAGCAACACGGTTTGCGATTGCATCTTTGTCACCCATACCGTCAACGATAACTGTGTTCTCTTTTGCAACTTTAACAGATTTTGCACGTCCTAACTGCTCCATAGTTGCGTCTTTCAGTTCCAGACCAACTTCTTCGGAGATTACCTGACCACCTGTAAGGATTGCGATATCCTGAAGCATTTCTTTTCTTCTGTCACCATATCCCGGAGCTTTGACAGCTACTACCTGGAAGGTTCCTCTTAATTTGTTTACGATCAGAGTTGTAAGAGCTTCGCCCTCTACATCTTCAGCAATGATAAGAAGTTTCGCACCAACTTTTACGATCTGCTCCAGTAATGGAAGGATTTCCTGGATGTTGCTGATCTTCTTGTCTGTGATCAGGATGTATGGATCTTCCAGATTTGCTTCCATTTTTTCCATATCTGTTGACATATATGCGGATACATATCCACGATCGAACTGCATACCTTCTACAAGGTCAAGTTCTGTGTGCATTGTCTTGGATTCTTCTACTGTGATAACACCGTCTTTGGAAACTTTTTCCATAGCATCTGCTACTAACTGTCCAACAGTCTCATCGCTTGCGGAAATAGATGCAACGTTTGCAATCTGTTTCTTGCCGCTGATTGTCTGGCTCATGTTCTTGATTGCTTCTACAGCTACATCTGTAGCTTTCTTCATACCTTTTCTGAGGATGATCGGGTTAGCGCCTGCTGCCAGGTTTCTCATTCCTTCGTGAACCATAGCCTGTGCAAGAACAGTAGCTGTTGTTGTACCATCACCTGCTACATCGTTTGTTTTGGAAGCCACTTCTTTGATCAGCTGTGCGCCCATGTTTTCAAATCCGTCTTCCAGTTCGATTTCTTTTGCGATTGTAACACCGTCGTTTGTGATAAGCGGAGCTCCGTATGGTTTGTCAAGAACTACGTTTCTTCCTTTCGGTCCTAATGTTACTCTTACTGTATCAGCTAATTTATTTACACCAGCTTCAAGAGCTGCTCTGGCTTCTGCGCCGAATTTAATTTCTTTTGCCATGATAATATGACCTCCTGATTCAAATTCTGATTTCTATGAATTCTTTCTGATACCTGTCCGATATCTCATGTTACATCCTGTAAATATTATCTTACCTGCAAACATTATCTTATAAGTATCTTCATTTATGTTTTCTATTTTGATATTGCTTATTTAACAATTGCAAGAATATCATTCTGTTTTACAATGATATATTCTGTGCCATCCATTTTTACTTCTGTTCCTGAATATTTGGAGTAGATAACTTTATCACCTACAGCTACTTCCATTTTTACTTCTTTGCCGTCAACAACTCCACCAGGTCCTACAGCTACAACTTCTGCCTGCTGTGGTTTCTCCTGTGCCTGTCCCGGAAGAACGATTCCGGATTTTGTTGTTTCTTCTGCTTCAACCTGTTTTAATACAACTCTGTCACCTAAAGGTACTAATGTCATGATCTATATCCTCCTTTATTCTCCAACTAAAGCTTTCCTGTTACCGTACTCTTTCCATTATTGCAAAATATCCGGTAACTGTTTCGGCACTCTGTCTAATCCTGCCGATTTTTGCTAGCACTCATTTACTTCGAGTGCTAATCACTGTCCTTATATTATTGAAAATGAGTCGATTTCGCAAGTGCTTTTATCATTATAAAATAATATATATTCTCTTTTTTACTTATATATACTCTTTTTTTCTTTTGTTTTCTTAATTTACAAATAATTTTGTCATAACAAGTCCGGAGGGCTTTATTATGTTATAAGCATATTACGGAATAATTTTCTATAACATAACAAAAAGACCGTCCACCATACAGCAGACAGCCTTCTTGTATTCATTATTTACAGATCAGGATTTCTTATTTCTCTGAGCTTTAATCTCTTCCAGTTCATCAAAGATGACTTCATTCAGCACTTTAATGTAGGTTCCCTTCATACCGGATGATCTGGATTCGATCACACCGGCACTTTCAAACTTCCTCAAAGCGTTTACGATAACAGATCTGGTGATTCCCACGCGGTCTGCGATCTTACTTGCAACCAGGATTCCCTCATCTCCATCAAGTTCATCAAAGATATGGATGATTGCTTCCAGTTCGGAGAAAGATAAAGTATTAAACGCAGATTTCACTACCTGCTGCTTTCTGTCCTCCTCAGCATTCTCTTCATGGACCGCTCTCATCATCTCCAGCCCTACAACGGTTGTTCCATATTCACTGACAATAATATCTTCAATGTCATATGGTTTCTCATAACGATACATAAATACAGTACCCAGTCGTTCCCCTGCAATATCTATCGGATTAATGATTCCCTGATAACTGCTTGATACATGTTCAAATCCCAGTGTCTGAAGATTTACATTCTCTTTTGTTGACAGGACACCCAGAAATCTCTCATTTAACAGGGAATCTACATATCCGCCAACCTTGTCCTCGATCAGTTCAGTGATCTCCTCTACTCCCGGGCATAAACTGACGCCCAGAACCTTTCCTTTTTTACTGAGAACCAGAATGTTGGAACTCAGTGTCTCCATCAGAACCTGACAGATGTCATTAAATACCACTTTGCTGGAACTGCTGTTATGCAGAAGTTTATTAATTTTTCTTGTTCTATCCAGCAGCTGAACACTCATATTGTCCTCCTTTCACCCTGTATATATCCGAAATCTTTCTGTCATTATTTCATAAATGAGCAGTCACTTTCTTTTGCTCGCAAGGAAGATTCAGACACACATGGTTATTAACATTACTGATACTTTGATTTTACACGTTTTAAAGTCAAATTACAATACAAATTTTACTATTTTTTTATTTATTTTTGCTTTTCTGAAAATAGATTCCTTTTATAATATTATTCAATAAATATCATCATCAAAAGTTCAAAGGGTTGAAGACAAAAAGTCAGAAAGTCACTGACTGTAAGACAAAAAACGGAACTGTTGCATTAATGAAATTCATTTTCAACTGCTGCAACAGTCCCATTTATAACATTTACAATCCGTTATTATTCTTTCTCGTCCTTTGCCTCTACATATCCACATGTCTCCTGGCTGCAGACAAGCTTATTCCCCTTTTCCACCATATAGCTTCCACATTTCGGGCATTTCTTTGCTGATGGTTTCTGCCAGGACATGAAATCACAATCCGGATTATCCTCACATCCGTAGTACTTACGTCCTTTTTTGGTTTTCTTAAGCACAATCTCTTTTCCACATTTCGGACAAGCCACCCCGATCTTCTCAAAATATGGTTTGGTATTTTTGCATTCCGGAAATCCCGGACATGCAAGGAATCGTCCATGAGGACCATATTTGATCACCATATGTCTGCCACAGTTTTCGCAGATTACATCTGTCACTTCATCCTGAATATCAACCTTTTCAAGTTCTTCCTCTGCAGCATCTACATCCTTCTTCAGATCCGGATAGAAGTTGCTTACTACTGTCTTCCACTTTACAGTTCCTGCTGCCACACAGTCCAGAAGCCCTTCCATAGTCGCAGTAAAGTTTACATCTACAATACTCGGGAAAGCCTGTTTCATAATATTATTGACAACTTCTCCCAGCTCTGTAACATACAGGTTCTTCTGTTCTTTTGCAACATAACGGCGGCTGATGATCGTTGTGATCGTCGGCGCATAGGTACTTGGACGTCCAATCCCCAGTTCTTCCATAGTCTTGACCAGCGATGCCTCTGTATAATGTGCAGGAGGCTGTGTGAAATGCTGCTCCGGTTTCAATTCCCTAAGACTAAGCTTCATTCCTTTCTCAAGGCTCTGGTTCAGCACATTTCCTTTTTTCTGGTCCTCTTCATCTGTGTATACAGACATAAATCCGTCAAATATGATCTTGGAGGCAGAGACTGTAAAAATATACTGGTCTGCACCAATCTTTACAGATGTTGTTTCGTATTTTGCAGGAGCCATTCTGCTGGCCGCAAAACGTCTCCAGATAAGCTGATACAGTCTGAACTGATCTCTTGAAAGAGATTCCTTCAGTACAGCCGGTGTACGGCTGATGTCTGTAGGACGGATCGCTTCGTGAGCATCCTGGATCTTCTGTCCCTTTTTCACAGCTTTCTCAGACTTTGAAACATAATCCTCTCCGTACTGAGCAGTGATATATTCTCTTGCAGCAGCATCTGCTTCCTCTGAGATTCGGGTGGAATCTGTACGCAGATAAGAGATCACACCCACCGTTCCATTTCCTTTGATATCAATTCCTTCATACAGCTGCTGTGCCAGACGCATTGTCTTCTGTGTGGAGAAGTTTAAAGTCTTGGCAGCTTCCTGCTGTAAGGTACTTGTAGTAAAGGGAAGCGGTGCATTCTTGATTCTCTCGCCTTTCTTTACTTCAGTAATCTCATATTCTTTATCTTTCAGAGAAGCCAGAAGTTTATCCATTTCCTCTTTGCTGTGGATATCCATCTTCTTATCTGTTCCATAGAACTTCGCCTGCAGCGGTTTCTTCTCACCCTTCACCTGAAAATCTCCCTCCAGGCTCCAGTATTCTTCCGGAATAAACGCATTGATCTCATCTTCTCTGTCACAGATGATACGAAGCGCAACAGACTGTACGCGCCCCGCACTTAAGCCTCTCTTGACTTTTGCCCAGAGAAGCGGGCTGATGGTATAGCCTACCATACGGTCAAGCATACGTCTTGCCTGCTGTGCATCTACCAGATCCATATCCAGATCTCTGGCCTGTTTGATCGATGATTTTACTGCTGTCTTGGTAATCTCATTAAAGGTAATCCTGTGCATCTTCTTCGGATCTTCTTTTAATGCCTGCATCAGATGCCAGGAAATCGCCTCTCCCTCGCGGTCAGGGTCAGTTGCAAGATAAATCTTATCAGCTTTCTTTGCAGCCTTGCGAAGCTTCGCAAGCAGTTCTCCCTTTCCTCTGATCGTTATATATTTGGGTTCAAAATCATGCTCAACATCAATTCCGAACTGACTCTTCGGGAAATCACGGACATGTCCGTTAGAAGCTTCCACATCGTAATTTGCACCGAGAAATTTCTTTATTGTTTTCACTTTTGCAGGTGATTCTACTATCACCAGATATTTCGCCATGCTACCTCTCCTAGTCGTAATCTGTTATTCTTCACAGTGTCCATGAACGGGCACATTGCCTGACAGCCATATTGTTACATATGAAAATCGCCCTGCGCCGCAGAAACGTGAAGCACAATAATCATAAATCGTCAACTGTCTTTTACATAATAATGTCTCCCGCTCTCTCTTATGAGCCCCCGCAGTGTCAGTTCCACAAGACAGTTGCTTACCTGTGCCGGGGAAAAGCCTGTTTTTCTCACAATGTAGTCGGGATTTTTTGGTCGTAAATCGAGACAACTATACACCATATTCAAATCTCTTGCAAGTCCCAAGTTATTTTTTTCACTGTTTTGTGTTACTTTTTCTGCCGAAATCCCAAGTTCTTCCAGCATAATTTCCGGACAGTATGCAATCCCTGCACCGTCGTAGATCAGCTTATGGCAGCCTCTGCTGAGTTCATCTGTCACTGCCCCCGGAATCGCATAGACCATCTTTCCCTGTTCCAGTGCAAATCCCGCAGTGATCAGCGAACCGCTGTTTTCTTTTGCTTCCACTACCAGAACCGCGTCTGACAAAGCACTGATGATCCGGTTTCGCGCCGGGAAATGCCAGGAAACAGGTCCTGAACCCAGTGGACATTCACTGATGATCCCCCCATTCTCCCAGAGGATCCTCTCATACAGCTTTCTGTTTGATTTCGGATAACATACATCAACACCACTTCCAAGCACCGCAAATGTAGGCATCTTTCCTTCCAGTGCACCTTTATGACCTTCTGAATCAATGCCAAGTGCCATACCGCTGATAATCTGGGCTCCAGCTACACTTAACGCTTTCGCATACCGGAATGCCTGCATTCTTCCATAAGGACTGCACATTCTGGCACCGATCACTGCCACCGTTCTGCTCTTAGGATCAGGAAGTCTGCCTTTTACATAAAGCTTTGCCGGCATGGTGGAATACTGCTTCATTATCTGGGGATATTCCGGATCTGATTTCTCAATACATCGTATCTGACCTGTACTGTATTCTTCTGTGCGATTATTTTTTACCTCAGTTCTTTCCATATAAAATACCTCACTGACCTTTATTTTATGACTGAATCTTTGTCATATGTCCTGTACGAAAGTGCTTCTCCGATATGATGACCGGCAATCATTTCTTCCCCTTCCATATCCGCAATTGTTCTGGATACCTTCAGGATTCTGTGATAGGATCTGGCACTGAATGCGATTTTTTCAAAGGCTCTTGCCAGAAGTCGGGATGCGCTGTCTGTAAGAGGGCAGAATTTATCGATCAGACTGCTCTTCAGCTGCCCGTTAAAATTTATCTTCTCATCTTTATACCGTTCTTCCTGGATTCGCTGTACTTTTTCCACTCTTTTCCTGATAACAGCGGAGTTTTCTCCCTTTCTTCCACAGTGCAGCTGTGAAAAAGAAACCGGCGGTACCTCAGTGCTGATATCAATTCTGTCCAGAAGAGGGCGGCTGATCTTTCCCATATAATGTGTGATCTCGCCTGCAGTACAGGTACATCTGTTTAAATCCGGATAATAGCCACAGGGACAGGGGTTCATTGCGGCACATAGCATAAAGTCCGCCGGAAAGCTGTAGGTTCCGCTTGCTCTGGCTATCTGGATCACTTTATCCTCCATGGGCTGTCGCAGAAGTTCCAGACTTGCTCTGGAAAATTCCGGCATTTCATCCAGAAAGAGTACGCCTTTATGCGCAAGAGTTATTTCACCGGGTCTGGGGTTACGCCCGCCTCCGGCAATTGCCTGCGGAGTACTTGTATGATGGGGACTGCGAAATGGTCTCTCATCAATCAGTGGATGTTCGCTTGAGAGAAGTCCTGCGATACTGTAAATTCTGGTAAGCTCCAGCTTTTCTTCAAAACCAAGTCCAGGCATGATCGTCGGCAGTCTTCTGGCAAGCATGGTTTTGCCCGTTCCCGGAGGTCCGATAAGAAGAAGATTGTGAAATCCGCTTACTGCAATTTCCGCCGCTCTTTTTGCCCCTTCCTGTCCTTCAATGTCTGAAAAATCCATTCCCATATCTGTATTTATAATAGAAGGAATTTCTTCCTGTATTTCCCTCTTCAGATAGGGTTCCGGATTCTTAAGGCACTCGACCAGTTCCCGTAAATTTTTTACTCCTGCTACCGGTACATCCCTGATCAGTCTTCCTTCTTTCAGATTCTCATAGGGAACTACGCAAAAACGGCTGCCCAGACTTCTTGCACACAACACAATCGGCAGGATTCCGGATATCCCATGGATTTCTCCGTCCAGACCAATCTCCCCTGCCATCATAACTCTGCTGACAACCTGAGGGCTGATCATCTCAAAAGCCGCCAGCACTGCCGCAGCCACCGGTACATCAAAACCGGCTCCCTCTTTCTTCATGTCTGCGGGAGCAAAATTGACGGTAATTCTCTTTGGTGGAAACTGATAACCATTATTCTTGAGTGCTGTGCGTACCCGTTCCTGCGCTTCCTTTACCTGCGCAGAAGGAAATCCTACCATGATAAAGGAAGGAAGTCCGTTACTTACATCAGCTTCTACCTGCACAGGGCATACTTCCACCCCAAAAATTGCAGCTGATAATACACTTGCAAACAAATATAAACTCCTTTCTTCCGGCATAAATCTCCCCCGATATTTATGCTCACCAAAAAATATATAACAATTCGTTACTGTTCACTCCGTTCACAGTAACGTAGCCAAAATTCATTCCAGATTGCCTGCGGCAATGGAATTTTGGCTTGTATGTCTCGCCAAACAGCAGACGACTGAATAGTTACATCACTTAACTTGTATTGGGAATTATTTCAGAAATCAGATTTGAAAAAAGATTGTTTTTTATTATAGACCATTTTGCTCTGTTTTGCAACCGTTCATTTTGTTCTGTTTTATACTTTTTTCAGTACATAATCTGCGAAGGCTTTTCACAGATCATGTTTGGGAGTACACTACAAAACAGAGAGGTGAACTATATGAAATTTCAGCGTATTCAGGATTTACGTACAGATGCCGACATGTCACAGAAACAGCTCAGCGAAATTCTTCACATCAGCCAGCGTTCCTACTCTCACTATGAGACAGGTTCTCGCAATATCCCGGTTGAAATGCTTATCAGACTGGCAAATTATTACGACATAAGTGTTGATTATCTGGTAGGACGCACTGATAAAAAAGAGATGAATAAATAAGTAAAATCACTTTTTTAAATATAAAAGGATTCCTGTAACTGTTTATGTTACTGAATCCTTTTATATTTTTCGTATCTTTTATTCTTTTATCATAACAGTATCCACAGAAGGATGGACTTTTGCACCCTCCGCTTTTGTTTTTGTCTTAATATTCACATAAAGACGACCATTATCAAAGGTAAGATAACCCTTTGCTACATTTCCCAGCGAGTCTGTAAACGAGAATCTGGTTGCATTTCCTGCGACGGATTTCTTTACTTTTGCCTTGCAGGTGGCTGTCTTTTTCTTATTTGTCTGTGAATAAGTAAAGGTAACCGACTTCTGACTGAGTTTCTTAATTTTGATCTTAACCCTGCCGTTCTTACTGCGCCAGGTTCCCAGATAATCCTCCGGGTTAAAAACATAAGCCCGTTCCAGAACCGGTGTTGGCGTTGCCGTAGGAATCGGTGTTGGGGTAGGTGTGGGCGTAGCTGCAGGTGTCGGTGTTACAGTGGGAACTCTTTCCAGTGCCGCGATCGCTTCTGCTTTTCTCTGCTCTCTGTCCACATTCTTTCTGTGTTGAAGCAGCAGAGTGCCTGCCAGCATAAGCAGGATAAACAGGATAATTACAATTATCAGAAGTTTTATAAGTCTTTTTTTCTTTTTATTCCGTTTCTGTTTCCCGTTGTTTGTTACCGACAAATCTGCATCTCCTCTTCTGTTTCTTGTTCGTTACTTATTCTTTTCCATCCCAGCAATAGGTACAGAGTTTACATGGTGAAATTCCAATGGAAGCTTTCAGGTCATCAAGTCTGTGGAATTTCAGTGATGTGAAATTCAGCTCCTTACGGATTTCTTCCAGCATTTCTTTATAATTTGTTGAATTTGGATCTGCATAGTCTGCCAGGACTTTATCACTGACATTCTCTCCCTCACGTTTGGCAATCACACGTCTTGTGATCAGATCCATCTCTGATTTTGAACGTGAGAAATTCAGATATTTGCATCCATAAAGTAAAGGCGGACACGCAGGACGGATATGTACTTCTTTCGCACCATTTCTGTAAAGAAATTCCGTTGTTTCTCTCAACTGTGTTCCACGTACAATAGAATCATCGATCATCAAAAGTCTCTTATCCTTGATCAGACGATGTACAGGAATCAGCTTCATTCTTGCGATAAGATTTCTCTGGCTCTGCTGTGTAGGCATAAATGATCTTGGCCAAGTTGGTGTATATTTGATAAACGGACGGGCAAAAGGCACACCGGACTGGTTCGCATATCCGATCGCATGGGCAATACCGGAATCCGGAACACCGGCTACAATATCGGGATTTACTTCTCCCCTGTCTCTCCTGGCCAGCATATCACCGCAATGATAACGCATTTCTTCTACATTCACACCCTCGTATGCCGAAGTAGGATATCCGTAATATACCCAGAGGAAAGAACAGATTCGCATCTCTTCCCCTGGTTTCTGCAGGGTTTCCACACCGTCCGGAGTCACTGCAACAATTTCTCCGGGGCCCAGTTCTTTCAGGTCTTCATATCCAAGATTCAGGTATGCAAAGCTTTCAAAAGATACACAACAGGCATCTTCTTTCTTTCCCACAATCAGTGGAGTCCTTCCCAGACGGTCACGTGCTGCCAGAATCCCCTTTGGTGTCAAGATCAGCATGGTCATGGAACCTTCTATCACTTCCTGCGCATAACGGATTCCCTCAATCATGTTGTCTTTCTGATTGATCAGTGCAGCTACCATTTCTGTGGGATTTACGCTTCCTCCACTCATTTCCAGAAAATGAGTGCATCCGTTTTTAAAACAGTTGGCAATCAGTTCATCCATGTTATTGATCTTTCCAACTGTGGTAATTGCAAAGTTGCCAAGATGAGAGCGCACCAGAAGTGGCTGAGGTTCATTATCTGAAATACATCCGATTCCCAGATTTCCCTCCATCTCACCAATGTCACCATCAAATTTCGTCCTGAACGGCGCATTTTCAATGTTATGAATCACGCGGTCAAAACCACGTTTCTTATCATACACTGCCATTCCGCCTCTGCGTGTTCCCAGATGGGAATGATAATCAATTCCGAAGAAAAGGTCCAGAATGCAACTGGACTTTGATGCTACTCCAAAAATTCCACCCATTATCGTATTCTCCTTTTGTTCATCATCTTCAGGCAACTTTTATCATAATCCTCTTCGATAATCCATTTAAAAAGATTACTATAGCCCGTTTCATAACGTTTTCCTTCACTATAACAGTTCTTATCCTGCCAAATTGCTGTAAAAACAGTTATATCACACAACACTCCCATTATATAGAATGAAAATTTAGAAGTAAAGAGTTTTAATCTTATTTCTTTTCCTTGATGATACCTGTTCTGTATGCATCCAGCAGCTGGATCAATTCCTGTATTCTCTCTTTCAGCGCATGACCTGTATCTGTATCACCCACAAGCTGGCGTCTGGACATGTAGCTGACTGCCACGCGGTTCGATACAATATCAGTCTCTCTTGCCACAGCATCTGCTTTGGACGTAAACGGTTCATGAGCAGTAAGATTCAGTCCATAGGAATTATAGATCAGCGTATATCCGGCAATTCCCGTTACTTTCTGATATGGCTTGGAAAAACCACCGTCAATCACGATAACCTTTCCATCACATTTTACAGGGCTCTCTCCTTCGCTCTGATGTACCGGAACATGACCATTGATGATATGCCCCTTTTCCGGATCCAGCCCAAATTCACGAAGCATATTATCTACCACTTCTTCATTCTCCCAGAGGCGGTAATAAGCATTCTTCTTCTCTTCATGTGTAGAAGGATCCTCTATGAAATATCTTTCAAAAGTACTCATCTTGCTCTTGCCAAACAATGGTGAATTCGGAGCAGCCCAGATATACCACATAATATCTCTGCCCTTCTTCTGTTCTTCTTTTCCTACAGAATAGAATGCTCTGCGCACATAGGTTTCCAGTACATCGTACAGTTCTTTTCCCTTGTAGCTTTTTCCATAAATCTGTACTTCCCGGAATGTTCCGTCTTCATTCAGAGGAATGCTTCCATGAAACAGAAGATTTCCGTTATATACTGTATAAAGCCCGCCTTTGTCAAGTAGGAGACGGATGTGGTTTTGCAGTTTTTCACAGTTTCTGAATGCAGAGGACAGTTTGTCCATAACTTCTTTCTCTCCGGCTGTAAGTTCGTATGGATGTTTCCAGTCAATAGTCGGAAAATTATTGTCGCGAAGCGGATATTCCTTTCCGTCAGGCAGTGTGATCGTCCCTTTTTCCGGATTGATCCGATGAAAAAGTGCTCTGTCTTCCATCTGGAATTCTTTATGTCTGCGCACCAGCTTACCTTCTAATTTAAACTGAATCACAGCAATAGCCTTGTGCATTTTTTTGCCCAGTTCTTCCTCAAGAACATTATAATTGGAAGCACCTTTCATGGCAAAAATCTCGCAGGGATCATCCTTATACGCCTCCATCACAAAGGTCGCCAACGGCAGCATATTGATTCCGTATCCATCCTCAAGAATATCCAGATTTCCGTAACGGATGCTGTTTCTTACCACTGTTGCAATACAGGCTTTCTGTCCTGCTGCCGCGCCCATCCAGACAACATCATGGTTTCCCCACTGAATATCCAGGGAGTGATACTGCATCAGACGATCCATAATGAAATGCGGTGCAGGACCTCTGTCATAAATATCACCCAGAATATGTAAATGATCTACGACCAGGCGCTGGATCAGTTCTGCAAGCGCAATGATAAAATTCTCCGCACTGCCAATCTCAATGATCGTATTTACAATAGAATCATAATATGCCTCTTTATCGAGAACTTCCGCTTTCTCTGTGATCAGCTCTTCGATCACATAGGCATAATCTGCAGGAAGAGCTTTTCGTACTTTGGATCTGGTATATTTGGAGGCTGTTGTCTTACAAATTTCAATAAGACGGTAGAGAGTGATCTTATACCAGTTTTCCATATCTTCTTCTGTATCTTTAACAAGATCCATCTTCTCTTTCGGATAATAGATCAGAGTTGCCAGAGAACGCTTATCATTGTTACTTAATGTATGTCCAAACACATCATCAATCTTCTTTCTCACTGCACCGGAACCATTTCTGAGCACATGTGAAAATGCCTGATACTCCCCATGAAGGTCTGACATAAAGTGTTCCGTTCCCTTGGGCAGATTCAGGATTGACTGAAGATTGATAATCTCCGTAGATGCCTTTCCGATTGTAGGATAAATTTCTGCAAGTCTCTGTAAATATCTAAGTTCGTCTTTCTTCATATCCATCTCCTGTTATCATATATTATGATGTCAGGGCATTTTATGTTGCTGTCTGCGCCATGCCCTGCAACACACTTTGCGGTCACAGAATTTATGCTCATCCTGTAAAGTCAAATAATGACATCTGGTTCGACTGCGGGATATCTCCGAATAATTTCAGATCATCCATCAGATCAATAACCGTTTTGCTGACTTTGGTTCTGTCGCGGAAGTCGTCTTTTGACAAAAATTTTCCCTGTTTTGCAGCATCAACCACTGCATCTGCTGCCTTATCTCCCAGTCCGTCAATAGTTGCAAGTGACGGCATCAGTTTCCCATCCACAATCTGAAATCTTTGTGCCTTGGCAGTATAAAGATCAATCGGCACAAATTCAAATCCACGTGCGTACATTTCCTGTACAATACGCATATCCTTCAGGGTATCCAGTTCTTTTTTAGATGCTGAATCACCTTTTTTGCGGATTTCTGCCATATAATACTCTAGGCGTTCCTTTCCCATACACATCATCTCATAGGAGAACGCTGTGGCGCGGATACTGAAATATGCCGCATAATATGCCAGTGGCTGAAACACCTTATACCACGCAATTCTGTACGCCATCATAACATATGCAGCTGCATGAGCTTTCGGAAACATATACTTGATCAGTTTACAGGACCAGATATACCAGTCCGGAACTCCATGCTCTTTCATGGTTTCTATCCATTCATCGCGAAGACCTTTTCCCTTACGGACACTCTCCATGATCGTAAACGCCAGGCCACTTTCCACTCCTTTTCCGATAAGGTAGATCATAATATCGTCTCGGGTACAGATAGCTGTGGAAATGGTTGCCTTACCCTCCTGGATCAGCACCTGGGCATTACCCAGCCATACATCCGTACCATGAGAAAGCCCTGCAATACGGATTAGGTCAGAGAAGTATTTCGGCTTGGTGTCAATAAGCATCTGCATGGCGAAATCTGTACCAAATTCCGGGATTCCCAGACATCCGAGCTTACATCCGCCAATATCTTCCGGTTCAATTTTCAAAGCCTTTGTACTTGCAAACAATGACATGACATCCCTCTGATCCAGGGGGACATCCCTTGCACTGATTCCCGTTAAATCCTCCAGCATTCGGATCATAGTGGGATCATCGTGTCCAAGTATATCAAGCTTCAGCAGGTTTCCGTCAATAGAATGATAATCAAAATGTGTGGTGATAATGTCACTGTTCACATCATTCGCAGGGTGCTGGACAGGAGTAAATTTCTCAATCTCCTCACCTACAGGAAGTACGATAATGCCTCCCGGATGCTGTCCTGTTGTACGCCGCACGCCTGTACATCCCTGTACGATGCGGTTGATCTCACAGTAACGTTTATGCACACCACGCTCTTCAAAATAATTCTTCACATAACCAAATGCAGTTTTCTCCGCAAGCGTACCGATAGTCCCTGCCTTGAATGTCTGCCCCTTACCGAAAATAACCTCTGTATATCTGTGTGCATTAGCCTGATACTCTCCTGAAAAGTTAAGGTCAATATCCGGTTCCTTATCTCCCTTGAATCCAAGGAATGTCTCAAAAGGAATGTCAAACCCTTCTTTTTTCATCCTGGTTCCACATTTCGGACAGATCTTATCCGGCATATCACACCCTGCCATACCAGCATACTGCTTTACTTCCGGTGAATCAAAATCACTGTATTTGCAGTCCGGATTAGGACAGAGATAATGCGGCGGCAGAGGATTTACCTCTGTGATACCGGACATGGTAGCTGCCAGAGAAGATCCTACAGAACCTCGCGAACCTACCAGATAACCATCTTCATTTGACTTCCATACAAGCTTCTGTGCAATGATATACATTACGGCATACCCATTGGAAATGATTGAATTCAGTTCCCTGTCAAGCCTGCTTTCCACAATCTCCGGCAATGGATCTCCATACATTTCATGCGCTTTTGTAAAACAGATATTCTTCAGATCCTGGTCGGAATTCTCAATGACCGGCGGGAATTTGTCCGGATGAATAGGTGATATCTTCTCAATCATATCTGCGATCTTATTTGTATTTGTAATGACAACTTCTTCTGCTTTCTCGCTTCCCAGATAGGCAAATTCTTCCAGCATTTCCTCTGTAGTACGTAAATACAACGGTGCCTGCTCATCTGCATCTGAGAATCCGTTTCCGGCCATAATGATCCTTCTGTAAATCTCATCCTGTGGATCCATGAAATGCACATCACAGGTTGCAACTACCGGTTTCTTAAACTGCTCTCCAAGCTTAACGATCTTCCTGTTTATCTCCTTCAGGTCTTCTTCGGAACTGATCATATCATGCTTATCATCTGCTATCATAAATCTGTTATTTCCAACAGGCTGGATCTCCAGATAATCATAGAAATTTACCAGTCTGGCTATCTCAGTATCCGGTGCATTTCTCAGAATTGCCTGATACAGTTCCCCTGCTTCACAGGCACTTCCCACCAGAAGTCCGTCTCTGTACTGCTCCAGCACACTTTTGGGAACACGTGGACGTCTGTGATAATACTTCAGGTGCGACTGACTCACTAATTTATACAGATTAATGCGCCCTGTCTCATTTCTGGCAAAAATGATCACATGGTAGGTCGGCAGTTTCCTGATAGTATTTACAGAAACAGCTCCCTGCTCATTCAGCATATCCACATCCCGGATATCACGCTCTTCCAGCATCTTTACAAACTTCACAAAAATCTCTGCAGTACATGCGGCATCATCTACTGCCCGGTGATGATTTTCCAGTGAAACCCCAACTGCTTTTGCTACCGTATCCAGCTTAAATCTGTTCAATGCAGGAAGCAGGAAACGGGCCATACCGACCGTATCTACATAAGTAAAATCATGTGCGATTCCCAGTCTGTCACAGTTTTTCATAATAAATCCCATATCAAAGTCCGCATTGTGTGCAACCATAACCGCATCCTTGCTGAATTCAAGGAATTTCGGAAGCACTTCTTCGATAGTCGGGGCATCCATGACCATACTGTCATTGATACTGGTCAGCTGTTCAATGCGAAAAGGAATCGGTACCTTTGGATTTACAAATGTGGAAAAACGGTCCGTAATCTCACCATTTTCTACCAGTACGGCGCCAATCTCTATGATCTGACAGGTCAGCGAAGAAAAACCTGTTGTCTCAATATCAAAGACCACAAATCTACCGTTCAGCTTCTGACCTTTTCCATTGGTCACCATACCTTTTAAATCATCTACCAGATAGCCTTCCATTCCATAAAGAACCTTAAAATCAGAATCCTTCGGCACACATCCGCCCCAGGCATCGAAACAGTGATTTGCCTCCGGAAACGCCTGTACAACCCCATGGTCTGTAATGGCAATGGCAGGATGTCCCCACTCATAAGCACGTTTCACCAGAGATTTGGCATCCGTAACCCCATCCATATCGCTCATCTTTGTATGACAGTGAAGCTCTACTCTTTTCTGTGGGCTGGTATCTACTCTGGCAGTTGTAAAATTGGCAATTTTCTTAATCCCGGCTATAGATGCAATAGTCAGTTCACTGTCAAAACGGTCTACTGTTGTCACACCGCGAAACTTCAGAAAAGCCCCCTTCTTTACATGTTCTGTCACTTCCGGCACCTGTTCATTGCGCAAAAACATCTTCACAACAATACTGTCCGTAAAGTCTGTGATCGGGAAGATAAGGATTGTTTTTTCATTACGGATTTCTCTGGCTTCAACCTCCATAACCTGTCCGCGGACGATCACCTCACCCATCTCACCGGTAATCGTCTCAAGTGCAACAGGCTCTCCTTCGAAATCTCTTCCATAGATAACATCCGGATTGCTGTCCCTTCTGAATCCACCCCGGAAATCTCCCTTCCTGTTGTCTTTGCGGTCTGCAAATGCAGCTTTTTTGTCCTTCTTTTCCTGCTGTCCCTTATCAGTCTTTTTCTCTGCTTTCTTCTCTGCTGTTCCTGCTTCTTCAGACTGAGCCGGCTCTTCATTCTTACTGTTTAATTTCGCATGACGGATTACATTTTCCACTTCCTGAGCGATCTGCACTGCTGCATTCTTACGGTACTTACTTTCCTGCGTCTCCCTGAACTCAAGTTCCACCTTTAAGTCCATTCCGCATCTTTCGCAGAAAACCTTCTGCAGATATTCGATCAGGATCCCGCTCTTTTCTCTGGCTATTACAGAATCAGGAAGGATCATATGAAGATCATTTTCTCCGGGAAAAGAAATCTGCGCCTGTCTGAACATATTGTATTCCAGCATATTGTAGCTGCGCAGTTCCAGTTCCATGCTGGATCTGTAAGTTTCCAGAAAGTTCTGAGGATTGTACTGACCGGAAAGGCGGAATTTCTCAATAACTGTAACTGTTACATTCAATCCTGCAAAAATCTGTCTCTCTATCTGTTCTTCCAGTTCAAAGATATGCTTCTTATGAATCCAGCGTTCACTTTTTATATACACCCATATATGAGTTCTGGAAGGATTGCAGGACACTCTGGTCACAAAAACCATGTCCAGCAGTTCTTCCAGTTCTTTCTTCACTTTTAAGCTGGGAAATACGTCAAAAAAGTCTTTTTCCAAAATAAAATCTCCTCGTTGATCTGACAGAAAGTCTTCGTTCCAAATGTTACTTCCAGTTCAGAAGTTCTTCCCGCAACGTATCCAAAAGCTGATCTTCCGGAACTTTCTTTATGATCTCACCATGTTTGATCAGAAGTCCCACACCAACTCCGCCTGCAATTCCGATATCTGCCTCTTTTGCTTCTCCGGGTCCGTTTACCACACAGCCCATAACTGCTACTTTAATATCAAGCGGGATATCCTGCACCATGGTTTCTACCTTATTTGCAAGACCGATCAGATCGATCTGTGTGCGTCCACAGGTTGGACATGACACAACTTCTATGCCACCTTTGCGAAGCCCCAGAGTTTTCAGGATACGTTTTGCGGATTTAATCTCTTCTAAAGGTGCTCCTGTAAGAGAGACACGAATGGTATCACCGATTCCCTGATTCAGGATGATCCCCAGTCCGATAGCAGATTTAATGTTTCCGGAATAAAGAGTTCCGGCTTCTGTGATTCCTACATGAAGTGGATAATTCGTCTTCTCCGCGATCAGTTCATGAGCCTTTGCACACATAAGGACATCCGAAGATTTGATGCTGATCACCAGATTGTCATATCCCAGGTCTTCGATGATATGAACTTTATTCAGCGCACTCTCCACCAGTCCCTCTGCAGTGACTCCATGATATTTCTCCACAAGTTCTTTCTCAAGAGAACCGCTGTTTACACCAACACGAATGGGTATTCCTCGCTCCTTTGCCACATCAACCACTGCTTTGATTCGCTCTGTACTGCCGATATTTCCGGGATTGATCCGGATCTTATCTGCACCGTTTTCCATGGCTGCAATGGCAAGACGATAATCAAAATGGATATCTGCCACAAGTGGTATATGGATCTGTTTTTTGATTTCCTTCAGTGCTTTTGCAGCTTCCATAGTCGGTACTGCACAACGGATAATATCACAGCCAGCCTGCTCCAGTGCCAGGATCTGAGCTACTGTCTGTTCTACATCTTCAGTTTTTGTATTTGTCATGGACTGGATTAAAATCGGGTTGCCGCCGCCAATCTTTCTGTCTCCGATCTGAATCACTTTTGTATGATCTCTGTACATAATTTTCCTCTTCTCTCATTTGGTATCAAACAGATATTCACAATCCGCTTTACAGTTTGATTAATTTACGTGTACTGCTGAACAGCTATCTGATTTCCAGAAGTTTTCTCTTCAGTTCTTCTTCCATGCGGTGCATTTCCATCTCTGCTGCCTGTCTCTTCTGACGGCCTTCCATCTGGATCCGCATCACATCATCCAGAGTCTGGATCAAATCTGCATTTGTCTTCTGGAGTGTTTCAAGGTCAACTATTCCACGCTCTGATTCTTTCGCTGTCTCAACCGTTGCCATATGAAGTGTCTCTGCATTCTTTCTGAGAAGTTCATTGGTGATATCTGTTACCTGTCTCTGTGCCTGTGCCGCTTCTGCAGAGTGAGCAATTCCCAGAGCAAGCACCATCTGACTTTTCCATAATGGAATTGTGTTTACGATCGTTGTCTGTATTTTCTCAACCATTACCGTATCATTATTCTGGATCAGCCGGATCTGAGGCGCTGTCTGCATGGCAATCGTACGGGTAAGTTCCAGATCATGCAGTTTCTTTTCAAATTTGCTACATTTCTCATCCAGGTCTCTGGCTGCCTGCGCGTCTTCGGGAAGCCCGCTCAGAGCTGCCTTATTTTTCATTTCTGCAAGCTTTCCGTTTCTGGTTTCTTCCAGTTTCTTTTTTCCGGCAAGGATATACATGGTAAGTTCTTTAAAATAATTCAGGTTCTGTTCATACATCTTGTCCAGCATGGCAGAATCTTTCATAAGGCGCACCTGATGTTGCTGAAGAGAATCTGTAATCTTCTCCACATTGACTTGTGCTTTGTCATATTTGTTTTTCAGATTTTCAATCTTAGAAGTCTGCTTTCTGAAAAATCCAAAGAATTTTCCTTCCTCCTGTACATCGAAATCTTTCAGTTCTCCCACAACATTACTGATCAGTTCTCCAATCTCACCGAGATCCTGTGTCTTTACATTCTCAAGAGCTGTATCAGAAAAGTCCGCCATTTTTTTCTGGGTTCCTGCACCATACTGAAGAATCTGATTAGTATTCTCAATATCAATCTTTGCAGCAAAATCATTTACCATTTTCTGTTCTTCCGGTGTCAGTACAGGCACTTCTTCCTTCTGTAGCTGCTTTTGGGGGATCACTTCTTCTTTCTTTTCAAGCTCTCCAAGATCCGGCTCCAGTGTTAATGATGGCGTTTCCATTTCAAAATCTTTAAATTCGTTTCCCATGTCCTCTGCCGCTCCTTTTTATCCTTTTTTATTTTCAGTTCTTTTTCATTTTTGCAAAGTCATCATCTGTCAGACCTTCCTGTGCAAGCAGCGTATGAAGCACTGAAATATCACTTGAAACATCCCACGCAGTATCCTGAAAGACAGAATCCAGAAGTTTTTCAAATGCCTGATTCAGTGTATCCAGCGTATCCTCTATCTCCTTTTTTGATGCCTGGATATTCTCTCCCTGCACAGGCTGCTGATCCATTTCTTCATATGCATCCAGCAGCTTTACTGTCATGGGCAGATAATAATTCATCAGTTTCTTCAGATCCGGAATAATCTCCGGATGCTTCTGCGCCCGTTCAAAAATCTTCTCCACAATCAGTTCCATTCTGGATATTTTTGCAGAAATCTCCTCTCCCGGAATCGCATCGTTGCTCCTGTGGATCTTATCCAGAAATTCATTTCCTTTATTCAGCACTTCCTGTACTTCGAGCGGTGTGTTCTTTCTGTTTCTCTCCTGTTCAGCCTGATGTTTTTCTTCTTCCTGTTTCTTCTGCTCAAGTGCCTTCTGCGTCTGCGTATATTGCAGATAAGTCTCATTACTGGTGATCAGACAGGTTTCCTGCTCATCAATATGTCCCTGACGGAACCATCTGTCATCAATCATCTTTTTAATATCTTTTTTAACGAATTTCACCGGCTTATTTACTGCTGCAGATAATTGTTCAAAATTACAGTATGTGTGATTTCCCAGTGTGTCAATATACTTCTGAAAACGTTCCAGTTTACCCAGTTTTTTAATGCCGCCTGCGAGAAGTCCCACTCCTGTCAAAGCTCCGACTGCCATAAAACAGGTTCCACCGGTCACAAGGGAACTCATATGTCCCACCGCTCCAAAGATGCTGAGGACCAGAGTTCCCAGTCCCATTCCACTGGCAAGGATTCCACCTGAAACAGCAATCATCATACCTTTCATTCTTCCCCCGGTGTTCCTTTCATAAAGAGTCAGCATCTTCTCTTTTGCTTTCTCCTTCTCAATTCTCTGACGTTCCTGCTCCTGTTCACGTTCCCGCCTGCGCTTTTCTTCAAATTCTTTTGTTTTATTGCGGTATACCCCGGAATCACCGGACTGACTGTTTCCGGTTCCAAATACATTATTCAGACCATTTTTAATTGCCTCGCTTCCGGAATCTACAGCAGAATTTACTGCGCTGTTAACAGTCTGTCCCACCGTCTGCTTAATATCCTCGGTCATCTGGCGGTAATCTTTAGTAGAAACTGCTGTGTCTATGATCTTTTTTATTTTGTCTCCAAGTTCTCCTAATTCATCAAAATTCTCGCTCATATTTTCCTCCATTTTCTATTCCATATTATAGCGAAATCCTCTATAAAAAACAAGACTGGCGGATTTTTTGTTACTGTATGTGAACAGTAACACGATTTTTCAATTTTTCATTAAAATTGGAAATTTCCCATTGAACTTAGCAGACAAAAGTTTTACAATGGTAAAGAGATAAACAGTAATCACACTTGTAAATACTGTAAATATGTGTGAACGGAGGAAAGATTCATTATGGAAAAAAAGAATATCGACTGGAGCAGCTTAGGCTTCGGTTACGTACAGACCGATTATCGTTATGTATCTAAATTCAAAGACGGCGCATGGGATGCCGGAGAACTGACAACAGATCCTAATGTAACACTGAACGAATGTGCAGGTGTTTTCCAGTATGCGCAGACAGTTTTCGAAGGAATGAAGGCTTACACTACAGAAGACGGACATATCGTTACTTTCCGTCCTGACTTAAATGCAGAACGTATGGCAAACTCAGCAAAGAGACTTGAGATGCCTGTATTCCCGGAAGACCGTTTTGTTGATGCAATTGTTCAGACTGTAAAAGCTAACGCAGCATATGTTCCGCCATACGGTTCAGGCGCAACTTTATATGTTCGTCCTTACATGATGGGTACTAACCCGGTTATCGGTGTAAAACCTGCTGATGAGTATATGTTCCGCGTATTCACTACACCTGTAGGACCATACTTCAAAGGCGGTGCTAAACCAATCACAATCCGCGTCAGTGATTTCGACCGCGCTGCACCTCATGGAACAGGCCATATCAAAGCAGGTCTTAACTATGCAATGAGCTTACATGCAATCGTAGATGCTCACAAGAACGGATTCGATGAGAACATGTATCTTGATGCAGCTACACGTACCAAGGTAGAAGAAACAGGCGGTGCTAACTTCATCTTCGTTACAAAAGACGGCAAAGTTGTCACACCGAAGTCCAACAGTATCCTTCCTTCTATCACACGTCGTTCCTTAATCTATGTTGCCAAGGAATACCTGGGATTAGAAGCTGAGGAAAGAGAAATATACTTCGATGAAGTGAAAGATTTCGCTGAATGTGGTCTCTGCGGTACTGCTGCAGTTATCTCTCCTGTCGGAAAGATTGTTGACCATGGTAAAGAAATCTGTTTCCCAAGCGGAATGGAGAAAATGGGTCCGGTTATCCAGAAACTCTATGATACATTAACAGGTATCCAGATGGGACGTATCCAGGCTCCGGAAGGATGGCTGAAAGTTATTGAATAAATAACAGCTGACTGCAGACAGTTAACGATTTTCAATATCAGAAGAATTGTTGCTGTTCATATACCACTATACAAAAATATCCCTCAGAATCAGTTTAAACACATTCTGAGGGATATTTTTTCTTTTACATCACTGATTTTTCCGGCTCTGCTTTGTTCCTTCTATTTCTTTCTCTCATACTTCACAAACTGATACTCCAGATCAAAGTATGTCTGCTCATCGCTCTCTCCCGTAATTTCCCATTCATCATCTTCGTCCAGATTTGGGAAATGACTGTCTGCTTCATATGCAAAGTCAATCTTTGTCACATGAGCTACATCACAGTACGGAAGCATCTGCGCATAAATGCTGTCACCACCTATACAGTAAACATCTTCTGCCGGATATTTCTTTATCTCTTCCAGCGCTTCTTCAATACTGTGTACTATGATCGCACCCTTTACCTCATATTCTTTATTGGATGTGATCACAATATTGATCCTGTTTTTAAGCGGAAGTCCGTTTGGAAAACTTTCCAGAGTTTTTCTTCCCATCACTACTACTTTTCCACTTGTTTCCTCACGAAACATCTTCATATCTGCCGGAATACTTACCAGAAGCTGGTTGTTCTTGCCGATTCCCCAGTTTTTATCAGCTGCTACGATAACATTCATTTGAATTTTCCTCTCTTGATTTTATATTGTCAATTTAAGTCAGGCGAATAAAATCATCCGCATTCGCTACTTGCTCATAACCAGATAATTGCTCCACAGTTTGGTTAAACGGCAATTGGAATATTCTTAATCTGCGGCCATGTCTCATAATTCTCCACGATCAGGTCATCTGTTGTAAACTGATAGAAATCCTTCACTTCCGGATTCAGTTTCACAACAGGTGCAGGATATGGTTTTCTCTGGATCAGTTCCTTTATCAGCGGGATATGACGGTCATAGATATGGCAGTCTGCCACTACATGAAGCAATTCCCCTGCTTCCATATCACATACCTGAGCCACCATCATAAGCAGAAGTGCATACTGACATACATTCCAGTTATTCGCCGCAAGGATATCCTGGGAACGTTGATTGAGGATTGCATTCAGAGTCAGCTTATCGTTCCCCGGTGTCTGTGTCACATTAAATGTCATGGAATATGCACAGGGATACAGATTCATCTCATGGAGATCCTGATGCACATAAATATTAGTCATAATTCTTCGGCTGAACGGATTATTTTTCAGATCATAGATCACTCTGTCTACCTGATCCATCATTCCTTCTTTGTACTGATGTTTCACGCCAAGCTGATACCCATATGCCTTACCGATAGAACCACTCTCATCTGCCCAGCTGTCCCAGATATGGCTGTGAAGATCATGGATATTGTTGGATTTCTTCTGCCAGATCCAGAGGATCTCATCCATGGCACTCTTTAACGCTGTACGTCTGAGTGTCATAGCCGGAAATTCCTTTCTCAGATCATATCTGTTTACCACTCCGAATTTCTTGATCGTATATGCCGGAGTTCCATCCTCCCACACAGGGCGGACTTTTTCTCCTTCCGTACTTGTCCCGTTTTCCAGGATATCCTGACACATTTTTATAAATACATCATCTGCGTAACTCATTTTTCTTTACACTCCTGTTTTTCTGTTTTTTATATTGTTTCAGGTCTTACTTTAATCCCCTTTCTGCTCATGCAGCAGCCACAGTTTCTTCTCCAGACACCGAAATTCCACTCTCGTCACATCTGCACAGTACTCTCCGTCTGCATGGAGCACCATTGGCTTATCCAGAATCAGGCGAAATCCTTTTTCATTTCTGATAGTAAAACCATTAATATGCTCCTGCTTTGCAGCAACCAGAAACGGAAGCAGGAAAAAAGTCTGCCATTTGGCGATTCCGGATGCACTGCCAAGCGAGAGCAGACCGTCCTGCACCGATGCATGAGGTGCCATAGGAACCCCTCCGCCTTCTGCCGGCAGATTCATAGCTGCCGCAAAGATCATCTTCGGAAGAATATAGCCTCCATGTTCTGTCACCACCTTTGCATTAGCTGTCTCCATGGTAAAAAGAGACTGCACCGTCAATGCAAGATATGTAAGCTTACCCAGATGGAAACGATTTAAAACCTGTTTCAGTCTGGAATGAAGTGCTTTTTTACACACAAGTGCATCCAGTCCCAGGCCGGAACTGATTCCAAAAATCCGCGGCTTCTCACAGCCTTCCCAGCTTACCTGCCCCAGATCTATCCTGTAAAGTGCTTCACCTCTCTGATCCTTTCTGATACAGGCACAGATTTCCCTCAGGCTCTCCTTCGGTGTTTTCGGCAGTTTCAGATTTCTGCCAAAATCATTCCCTGAACCAGTGGGTATCACGCCAAAACGTACCTTATCAAAGTCAGTAATACCATTCAGGACTTCATTGATCGTACCGTCTCCCCCAACCACCAGCAGATAGACAGGCTCTTCACCCTTCACCCGGGAAATCTGCTCAGCCAGTTTCGCGGCATGCCCTTCATATCTGGTCATATGGGCTTCATATTTTATTTTGTATCCCCGAAGCAGACACTGTGTCTCATTCCATACCCTGTGCGCCTGTCCTGTCCCAGCTCCATTATTTACAATAATCTGTATCCTTCTCATTCTTCCTCACTTATACATTATATTTATTTTCTGCCGTTTCTTCTATCTCATTATAAATGCCAATACCTATACTATACAATATTTACCCATCACATACAAGACTTCGAAACTGCGAAATCGTTACTGTTCACTCCGTTCACAGTAACGTAGCCAAAATTCATTCCAGATTGCCTGCGGCAATGGAATTTTGGCTTGTATGTCTCGGGATTTTGGCATATTCATGCCAAAACACCTCGCGGGACAGTGGTGTGTGAACAGTAACCTCCGTTCTCAGCAATACGCTTCACGATATGTCTTACAGGATTGTCAATCGGATATCCGCAATTGAAGCATGGGATTTACTTACAGCAATTCTATATTTTGTCAAAAAGTCAAAATAATACATAAATCCGTCAAAATATTGAAAGCATTTTCTCCATAAAGTATTTATTATATATTTATGCAATACAACTATACACAAATTCTAAAGTAATTCCATAAAATAATGCAATCAAGACAGTTCAGCAGAATGTGAAGGACAAGGAAGATACCTGCCGGCGTGCTGACGCACGGCAAAGATATCTGACGCAGGACTTCACACTATGATGGGCTGGATTGTTTGCAGTAATTTATGAAATTGCTATAAATTATCAGGGGCAAAAGATATTTACAGCAATCCTCGTAAATAATGCGTATTGAGAGGATTGTTATAGTCAGCTCACATAATTCTCACTCAAATCAAACGTACTAAAATATAATATTATCAGGAGGTCTTTACAATGGAAAAAAGATGGTGGAAAGAAAGCGTCGTATATCAGATCTATCCTCGCAGCTTCTGCGACAGCAACGGAGACGGAATCGGTGATCTTAACGGTATCACCGGCAAACTTGACTATTTAAAAGAGCTTGGAATTGACGTAATCTGGCTCTCTCCGGTTTACAAATCACCAAATGATGACAACGGATATGATATCAGTGATTATCAGGCGATCATGGACGAATTCGGAACCATGGAAGACTTCGACCGTATGCTTGCCACAGCTCACGAAAAAGGCATCAAAATCATGATGGACCTGGTTGTAAACCATACCTCTGATGAACACAAATGGTTCATCGAGAGCCGCAAATCCACAGACAATCCTTACAGAGATTACTACATCTGGCGTCCTGCAAAAGAAGACGGAAGCCTTCCGAACAACTGGGGTTCCTGCTTCTCCGGTCCTGCATGGGAATACGACAAGACAACAGATATGTATTTCCTGCACCTGTTCTCCAAGAAACAGCCTGATCTGAACTGGGACAATCCAGCTGTACGTCAGGATGTTTTCGATATGATGAACTGGTGGCTGAAAAAGGGAGTTGACGGATTCCGTATGGACGTTATCAGTCTCATCTCCAAAGAGCCGGGGCTTCCTGACAAAGAAACTGGAATTAACGGTTACGCAACCTTTAATGTATCCGCAAATGGCCCTCATGTACATGAATATCTTCAGGAAATGCGTCAGAAAGCACTGAATAATGCTGACACGATCACTGTAGGTGAATGCTCAGGTGTTACTCTGGAAGAGGCAAAGAAATATGCAAGAAGCGATGAAAAAGAGCTGAACATGGTATTCCAGTTTGAGCATATGGATGTTGACAGTGATGAAAAAGCCGGCAAATGGACAACCAGAAAGATGGATCTGCGCAACCTGAAAAAAATCCTTACACGCTGGCAGAAAGGTCTTCAGGATATTGCATGGAACAGTCTCTACTGGGAAAATCATGACCAGCCAAGAAGCGTTTCCCGTTTCGGCAATGACAGTGACGAATACAGAGAAATCTCTGCAAAAATGCTTGCAACATGTATCCATATGATGCAGGGTACACCTTATGTATATCAGGGTGAGGAACTGGGTATGACAAACTGCCCGTTTAACACTCTTGACAACTTCCGCGACCTTGAAAGTATCAATGCTTTCCACGAATTAACCGAACAGGGTAAGATGACCGAAGAGGACATGATGGCAGCAATCGGTTATAAGGGACGTGACAATGCAAGAACCCCTATGCAGTGGGACGACAGTGCTTACGCAGGTTTCTCCACAGCTAACCCCTGGATTATGGTAAACCCGAACTACACTAAGATCAATGCCAAAGATCAGGTTAACCGCGAAGATTCCGTATTCAAATATTATCAGAAACTGATCAAGCTCCGCCATGAAAGTGAACTGATCGTATACGGTACCTATGATCTGATCCTTGATGATGACAAGGATATCTACGCTTATATCCGTACACTTGGCGATGAAAAACTGATCGTATACTGCAATTTCAGCGAGAATACACGTGAAGTAGAGCTTCCTGAAGAATTTACAAACGGAAAAGTTCTTATCTCCAATTACATTGATGCAAAAGTAAACCATAAAATCACTCTCAGACCTTACGAAGCAATCGTAATCCAGAAATAATATTCCGTGCAGGGCTGTTGTCAGATATTTTTTGACGACAGCCTTATATTTTGCATTTTTTAATTATTATCACTCTCTCCCAAACAACTTATGAGCAACAGTTACAATTTTCTTTTATTTTATTCAAACTTTTTTGTGCAACACTTGCATTTTCATGTCCCAATGTGATAATATATTTATATATTTTTATATTGAGGTGAATCTCACATGATAACAATTAAAGAAATGGCAGAGATGCTGGGAATCAGTACCACCACAGTGTCAAATGTCATTAATGGAAAAACCAGCGAAGTTTCTCAGAAAACTGCTGAGAAAGTTCAGAAACTTCTGGACGAATATGATTACGTCCCAAATATGAATGCAAAAAATCTCGCACAGAATCATTCCAGACTCATCGGAATTGTATTAAAAAGGCGAAAGGATAAATACGAGAATATCTTCACAGATCCATTTCACGGCGAACTGCTGGGAGCTCTGGAATCTGCTATTCGTGAGCAGGGGTATTATATGATGATTTATATTTCTGAAGATATTGAAGAAATTGTGCGCAATATAGTAGGCTGGAACACTGAAGGACTGATTCTCATCGGTATGCTCCACGACGATTATCTCAAAATCAGAAGTAAGTACAAAAAACCTGCTGTCCTTATCGACAGTTACACTCCAAAGAATATTGCCAGATACGTTAATATCGGTCTTGACGATGAAGAGGGCGGATACCTGATGACAAAGTATCTTCTTGACTGCGGTCACAGAAAAATCGCATTTCTTGCCGACAATATGGAAGGTGTAGACTATATCCGATACACCGGGCATCAGCGGGCACTTCAGGAATACGGACTGGATATTGATCTGGATAATCTGATCGTGATCCGCCCTTCCAAATATGAACGCCAGGGAAGTATGGAGGAGATTTATGCAGTCGCACACAAGTTCACTGCCTTTATGTGTTGTTCCGATTATTACGCAGTTACCCTGATGAAATATCTCAAAGCCAAAGGGATCCGCTTTCCGGAAGATCTCTCCATCACCGGATTTGATGATAATCTGTATGCGCAGCTTGCTTGTCCTTCACTTACCACTATTCACCAGGATATCTTTTCGCGCGGAACCATTGCCGCAGAATATCTGTTCAAAATGATTGATGGCTGGAATCCAAAAACAACGAATCTTTCTCTTCCGGTCAGACTTGTAGTACGCGACAGCGTAAAGATTCTGAATCCCCCTGAAGATGATTCCTCCGATGACAGTTCAGCTTTATAAGGCACTCAGGGATATCTGTCACAGGATTTCACGCTCTAATGAGCCGGGAGCAATATGCATTATTTACGAGGATTGCTATGAGAAGATTGCTATAATTCATAGATACAAAAAGAACGGAAATCCAGGTACATATCATACCTGGATTTCCGTTCTTTTTTCGTTACTGTTCACTCCGTTCTCAGTAACCTTTTTTTCTGTTACATCTCAATAACAAGGAACTGATAACCCTGCAGTTCAATCTTATTTCCATCCATAGCTACATTGTCATAGTTATTGATCAGAACCTTCCTGCACTCTCCTGCAAGTTCAATGGTTTGTGGCTCTTTCTGGTAATTACCAACTACAAGAAGAGTCTTATCCCCTTTACGATAGTATGCCATCAGATTATGTACATCTTCCCATACAGGTTCCAGTTCTCCGTAAACAACAGTCTCTTTGTATTCCGGATTCTTACGCAGTGCGATAAGTTTCTTATAGAAACTTCTCACAGATTCCGGATCATTCATCTGGCTCTCTGCATTGATCTTTGTATAATTCGCATTGACCTTCAGCCATGGTTTACCTGTCGTAAATCCTGCATTCTCACCATCTGTCCACTGCATCGGTGTTCTGGCATTATCGCGGCTGAATCTGGAAACAGCTTTCAGCGCTTCCTCAGGTGTACATCCTGCTTCCAGAGCTACCTTGTACTCATCCAGACTGGAAATATCATCTACCTGATCGATAGATTCAAACTTCACATTCTCCATACCAAGTTCCTGTCCCTGATAGATAAAAGGAAGTCCGCGAAGCATAAAGTTCAGACCGCCAAGCATCTTCTTACTTGCGTCACAGCAGTCACCTTCCGGGATATATCTGCTGACACCACGAGGCTCGTCATGATTTTCAATAATATTGGAAACAAATCCGATATCGCCAATTTTTCTCTGTGTTGTAAAGCAACATTTCTTGTAGGCATCCGGAGTAATCTGTTTGCAGTCATACCATCCCTTGTCAGATGCCCCCCAGATAGTCTCTTCGAAGTCAAACATACTGGAGAAATATCCATTATCGCCGATGAAATCCGGAATCTCTTCATCCTTCTCATCGAAAACTTCACCGACAGAGAATGCATCGTATTTCTTAAATGTACGGTCTCTCATCTCGCCAAGGAAGTCGCCGATTCCCTTCGCTTCTTTCAGCATCTTCCTGATACTGCAAAGACCGTCTTCACGATCCGGCTCATAGTCATGCATCGGAAGTGCTTTCTTGATATTGATAATCGCATCAATACGGAATCCACCAAGACCTTTATCCAGCCACCAGTTGATATTCTTATAAACTTCTTCCCTTACTTCCGGGTTCTCCCAGTTCAGATCGGGCTGTTTCTTATGGAAAACATGCAGATACTGTTTATTTGTTCCTGGAAGATCTTCCCATACAGGTCCGCCGAAATAAGAACGCCAGTTAGTTGGAAGTTCTCCTTCTTTCTTGTCACGCAGATAGAAGAAATTACCATATTTACCATCCGGATCCTCACATGCTTTTTTAAACCATTCATGTTCATCAGAACAATGGTTTACAACAAGATCCATCAGAATGTACATATCTCTCTTCTTAGCCTCAGCAATCAGTTCATCCATATCTGCCATGGTTCCGAAGCGAGGATCAATATCATAATAATCTGAAATATCATATCCCTGATCAGCTAACGGAGAGCGGTAGCAGGGGGAAAGCCAGATAATATCAACTCCCAGATCTTTCAGATAGTCAAGCTTCTCAATAACACCTCTCAGATCTCCAATTCCATCTCCATTGGTATCATAAAAACTCTTCGGGTAAATCTGATAAGCAACCTTTTCATTCCACCATTTCTTTACCATTGTAAAAATCCTCCTGTGTTTTTTATTAACCGGCGCTATTGTCTGCTTTGTCCCCAGTATTATACCTCTTACCTTTAGCGCCTAAGGTCTCTTTTTCATTTACGGCAATTATATCAGAATCCAAGGCTTCTGTCTTATCTTTTTTTGATAAAAAAATACAAAATTTTGACTTTTTTATATTACCGATATTCTTATTTACTGTGTTTCTTTTAATGAATGTCTGCGGTACTGCAGTGGTGTTGTTGACGTATATTTCCTGAACTCTCTCAGGAAATTTCCCAGATTATTATATCCGCATTCCAGACAGATTTCCGTAACTGTAAGGTCAGACTCCTTCAGATAATGAATAGCCTTTTTTATCCTGTACTCATTCACATATTCCATAGGCGAACGCCCGATCACCTTCTTGAAAAATCTGCAGAAATACTGCTCATTCATCCCGATCAGCCCTGCCAGGTCACGTATATAAATTTTCTCTTTGTAATTCTCCTGTATATAAGTCAATGTGGTTTTGATCGTCTCAATCCTGTGGTCATGATTCTTCTCCGTTACCTCAAACAGATTATTCGCAGACAGAACTGCCAGAATCCGAAGCAGCGTTGATTTGATAAACAACTGTCGGGTGATATCATCCGTAACCGCCTCGCCGTCATAATAATTCTCCCGAAAAGAATCTCCGCCAAATACATTACGGATTTCTTCATAAGATTTTCTTACCGGTTCAAATGCCGGCTCATTCTTTCGCAGACATCTCGGAAATTGGATACTGCCATTTTGTACCGGCTGGATCAGATTCGTCTGAATCTGATCCAAAGCATATGCAGAGCTTAGCATATCCATATGAAAAACCACCGCATTTTCCACACAGCCGCCGTTTTTTTCAACAGAAATACTGTGAAGTTCCCCGGGATTAATAAAATAAAAACATTCCTCTGAAATGTTGAAACGTTCCATATTTACTTCCAGACAGAACTCTCCACCCGAAAAATAAAGCAGTTCTACTTCTTCATGCCAGTGATGTTTCACCATATTCCCTTTTATCCTTGTTCCTGTCTGATAGAACGCACAGGGAAAGTCCTGTGTACCATGGACGCGTATTTCCTTTAAAGTTGATGGTTGTTGATTCTGCATGAAGCTGCCTCCTGTTGTCATTGTTATTGTTATTATAAATCCGGCATCAAAAATCCGCAACTAAAAAGGACATCCGAAGATGCCTTTTTAATAGTAAGTATTTATACAATTTTGTGCCTGCTCAAAGAAACTGTCCTCTTCACATTGCCCAAGAACATATCCCTGAAACAGTTTTCCCATATCTGAGACAGCACCCATGGAATTTTCACATAACGGACGTGCATTCAATGTATATTCCCGGAGATATTTCCGTATCATATCTATTCCTTCCAGATCAATATCCTCATTTTCGATCACATCCACTCTGGCAGGATAACTTTTCATTATTTTTGCATATTCAGTACTGCCTTCATAACCGGCTGCATACTGAAGAAATCTGACAGCTGCATCTTTATTTTCTGAAGCATTGTTCAAAACATACTGCCAGGTTGCAATATTAGTGGCTTTTTTCTTATGAAGCACGGGAAGCGGTGCCATATGTATTTTATTTTTCCCATATACATCAGCATCAAGAAATGTACCCAGAGCACTCGTATACATAAAAACACATCCATATTTTCCCCTGATAAATTTCTCTTCCATCTGTTCATACTGATCTACAAACTGTGCAGGCGATGTATTTTTCTCATCCAGCATACTTTTCATATATCTGGCTGCATCTTTGGTTTTCGGATCAGTCCAGTCGAAATAATCGCCACCCCAGAAATTCACAAATTGCGAAAGACTGTTATAAACATGTGTATTTTCCCATGCATCTCCATAAGCGTACTGATCCGGATTTTTCAAACTCTTCTGCAGAATATCAAAATCACCGGTATTCTTTATCTCATCGAGTCCTGCCTGTTTCAGCAACTCCTGATTTACCCAGAACATCATAATATCCATCTGAAAAGGGACAGAATATATATGTCCATTCTCTTCACAAATGCTTTCCAGATACTTCTGCGGAAAGCTGTCTCTTACTTCTTCTGTCATAACGTTTTTTTCCAGTGGTTCCAGATATCCCTTATGCTTAAACTCAGAAATCATCTCATCATTCACGGAAATCAAATCAATATTTTTGTCCCCCGAAGCCAGGATCGTGGATATTTTTGCCTGCCGATTATCCGCATTGGACGGACATTTTTCCACAGTGATTTCCATATCAAGTTTTTTTTCTGTTTCCTCGATAAAATCCTGAAATCTTTTATTATCTGCATCAATATGCATGATTGTCAGCTTTTGTTTGTCTTCGTGAAACGACGATGAGGGGAGCTTAGATAAGCTCCCCGTATCTCCACATCCTGTAATAAGCAAACATACTGCAGTTATGAAAATTACAACACTTTTTTTCAAGCATTTCACCTCTGTTTTTTATCTTGGCCATCTGTCCTCTTTTGACATCAATGGTGCAAACGGTGCATGTGGGTGTGTCTGATACCAGTAAGCCACGCTTGCCACATCATCCTGACGTTCAAATAATCCTCTGTAACCTACTCCAATCTGCTGAATGGTCACACGCAGATCCTCATCAAAACAAATCGGATCCTGAATATGCCAGCGATAGAAACCTCTCATCGGCGGACAGTCATCATTATGATAGAAATTATGGATCAGCTCATCATGAGCAGAATAGTATGGGTAGCCCAGATATGGTGTATTATAATTTTGTTCCACAGTCTTTCCGTCCACCTGCTTTGCAAAACTCCAGGAGCCTCCAAAATAATCTTCTGTTCCGGTTCCGCAGATTGTGGGATATTCATCATCACCGTCAATATAGAATTTCATTTCACCTTCGCCCCACCAGTAACGTTCCAGTGTGGTAAGTGCAATATAAGTTCCTACATAATGACCTTTTCCTTTTACTCCGTCAAGGATTGTATAATCTTTCTGCTTCTCTGTCAGTCGCTCTCGCCTCCACTGTGCATGGAAATAAGTAATATCATCCGGAAGCTCATCATACAGACAGTAATCTACCTGATAGAAAAATGCCGGAATTTTATTTGCATGCTGATTTTCCAGAGTAATTTTTGCTTTTTTCTTAAACGGCATCGGGAAGTAACAGTTAAATCCTCTGCTTGGCACCACTGCCATTGGGACAGAATTTACAATACACTCTCTTCCAAAACCACAGCAAAAGAAATCTCCGAGAGGACTTTCCACAGATGGTGTTTCCTCATCATCCCAGTACATACGGATGACCAGATCTCTCAATACAAAACAATCTGCATCGGTTGTCTTATTATCCACTGTGATCCAGATATGATTGATCTCACCAGGACCTTCCATCTCTGCAAGAGTTACAGTTGCACCTGGCTCAATATCATTCAGGCAGGGACTTCCTTTTCTGGACGGTCCCAGATGGCTCGCTGCCATTCCACCTTTACCTTTTTCTCCATGTGGATTCTCTGCATTGATTGCACGGCTTCTTCCATGTTTTGCCAGAGCAATTCCACCAAGTCCACCTTTAAATGACTGATACATAATGTTTTCCTCCAATATTCTTAGCATTCAGATAATCAGGCTTTTACTCCTCCTGCCATTATACCATCCATGATCTGTTTTTCAAAGACTGCAACAAAAATAATAATCGGTAAAAGAATAATCCATCCCATTGCACTTACCAGATCCCACGGAACTCCATACATGTTGTCACGCAGTGGAAGCTGTACAATGGAAACGGAAAGAACCTGAATACCATTTGAATAAAACAACGGTGTGAAGAAGTTATTCAGGCAGGTAATAAAGTTGATAATACATACAGTTGCGATTGCAGGTTTCATAAGAGGCAATACGATTGTAAAAAGTCTCTGTGAAAAAGTTGCACCGTCAATCGCTGCTGCCTCTTCCAGTGAAATAGGGATTTCCCCCACAAAGTTTCTCAGAATCAGAACCGTAAATGGGATAACAGTACTGATATAAAGCAAAATCAGTCCGGGATATGTATCATATAATTTTACTTTCTGCATGAACTCATATAATGGTCTTGCTGTAACAACTTCAGGAATTAACATAGTTGCAATAATAAATGCAAAAGCAATATTGATTCCTTTTGTAGTGAAACGTGAGAATCCGTATGCAGCCATTGCACAGAGTACAGTACTGATAACCAGTGTAAGACCTACGATCAATACTGTATTTCCCACTTTTGATAAAAGTCCTACGTTCTCGATCAGAAACTTATAGCTTTCCAGTGTCGGATGATCCGGCAGATAATCAATCGGTGTTTTGAATAATTCTCCGGAAGGTGTAATAGAGGAAATAAAAATCCAGTATACCGGAAACAGGATAATAAATGAGACAATTGCAAACAGTACCCATCTTCCACCTGCCATTACACCATGATATATGTTATATTTTCTTGAATCTTTTTTCATGGTATTTCCTCCTTTAGTTATCAATCTTGTTCATAACACGTATATTCAGCCAGCTGAATACTGCCATTACAACAAACAGTAACATTGCCAGTGCAGATGCATAACCGACATTCAGATTTGTAAACGCCTCTGTCGTGATTCTGTATGCGATCAGTGCCGTATCTTCTCCAGGACCACCTGAAGTCATAGAATATACAATATCAAAGGTTGTCAGTCTCCATAAAGTAAATGGAATAGATAAAGTCAGTACATTTTTCAGTATCAACGGTAATGTAATTCTGAAGAAACACTGGATTCCATTTGCACCGTCTACTTTTGCGGCTTCATAGATATCACCCGAAATAAACTGCAGACCGGATAATACAAGAATCGCAAAGAACGGAAGATCTTTCCACAGATCCACGGCAATTACAGCAGCTCTTGCAGATCCTGTATTGATCAGCCAGCTATTCTGGTATCCATGGACAAACAATCTGATAAAGTCATTGATCAGACCATAATCATTATTAAATGCCCATTTTGCAGCCATACCTACAACAACTGCCGGCATTGCCCAGGGAATCAGTACAATCGTACGAAGAAAACGACGTCCCTTAAATTTCATATTTAATATCAGAGCAAGACCTACGCCTAATATTACATGGAATATCATTGATACTACTACAAAAATCACTGTAAAACGTATAGATGTAAGCACTTTGGGATCTGAAAAAATTTTCAGGTAATTCTGAATTCCACAGAATTCATTAATTCCGGACAGAATTTTAATATCAAAAAAACTATTTCTAACTGTCATTAAAATCGGATACAAAGTCGTAAATCCACGAATAATAACCACAGGTAACACCAACAGCCACGGAATCCATTTCATTGATTTTTTACTGATTGTCACAGGTACTCCCTCCTTCATATCTTTAAGCACAGGTATAAAGCAGATTTTTCTGCTTTATACCTTCATTTATTATGTCAGTTTTTATGTGTCAGTATTTCAAAAGACTTTAAACGAATACCGTTTTTACTGATATGTATCAACGACTTCCTGTGCTTTTTTACAGAACTCATCTACTGTGATCTCATCTTTCATGCAGGACTGGAAGATAGTTCCCATATCACTGATGAACTCCATTGTCTGTGCTACCAGCGGACGTCCCTGTACGTTGCACTCTTCTGCATACTGGCTGTACATTTCTTTTGCAGGATCAGTATCCGGAACAACTTTTTCTGCAACATCCTTTCTTGCAGGATATCTGTCAAATGCTTTATAGGATGCTTCCATTCCACCTTCATCTGCCATATACTGCAGGAATTTAATGGCTGCATCTTTGTTTTTGGATGCACTGTTCAGCACATAGTTCCAGGAATCTGTAAAGATTGCTCGCTCTCCATTGCCGCTGAAATCAGGTACCATTGCCATGTGGATCTTGTCAGCTCCCAGCATATCTGCCTTTGCATAATCCGTACCTAAGCCCCACATAAACCAGCATCCGTATTTGCCATCATTGATTTTTGGATTCATCTGATCATATTTATCTGCGATCTGATCAACAGGTGTTTCTTTGTTGGCAACCAGATCATGAAGGAACTGAATTGCTTCTTTATTTTCTTCTTTTGTCCAGTCGAAGTAGTCACCGCCAAACATATTTACAAACTGTGCAATTTCATTAGATGCATATGTCTTTTCCCAGGAACCGCCGTATCCGAAACGTCCATCTTTTGAAACTGCTTCCATGTATTTCATGAAATCTTCTTTTGTATCAATGGATTCGATTCCCACCTCATCCATAATTTCCTGATTTACCCAAAATGCAAGATATCCTGTATATCCCGGAACTCCTACAATATTTCCATCCTTATCTGTGATCATATCCTGAATATACCCCTGCGCAAACTGATCAATGATATCATCTGTCATAACCGTGTCATTCAGACCTTCCAGCCATCCGGAATTCTTGAATGCAGCACTCATTTCATCGTTGATTTCGACAATGTCTACGGAAGAATCTCCTGTAGAAAGAATCGTTGTAATCTTCTGCTGACGTGTGTCTGTATCTGTCGGAGCTGCAATAACATTGATATTTAAACCCGTTGCCTCCTCTACATTTGCAAGCCAGTCATCAAAATCCGGGTCAGTAGTGTTAACGCTGTATAAAGTAAGATCATATTTCTCCTCTGCTGATACACTTACAACATTCCCCATCATTCCTGCCACCATTGTTGCAGCTAAAACTGCACTTAACACTTTTTTCCTCATATTCTCTCCTTTTCCGAACAGTTCTCTCGCATCAACTGTTCTGTGTTATTTGGTAATTAAAGAATAACAAAAACACTCTTTTTACTAAATACAATTTCTTTTGATTGATTTATATTATTTTTCGTTCTATTGTTTTTTTCATTCTGATTTTTTATAATACAGATAGCAGATGAACACTGTGTTGCATCTTTACAGAATTGCTGTATAATATGGCAATCTTCAAAAAGATACCTGATAAAATCAAACCTATTCATATAAGGAGTATTATGTGTAATGAAACTCAACTTGAAAAAAATAAATTATCATAAATGGATTCCTTCCAGATTTTCCTCATTTCAGGCAAAACTCCTGATTGCCTTTCTGGTTGCAACCCTGCTTCCTCTGACACTTGTTGCACTGGTCAGTTACCATGTTTCCTATAATCTTGCCAGAGACCGAATCACAAACTCTGCATTGATGTCTGATGAACAGCTTATTTTTCAGCTTAACAGCCGTCTGAACCAGACCGAAAACGTTGCTGACACCATCCAGTATCAGATGTACGCTTTTGAACACTCTTCCCCAGATCAGGTTGGCACCATGCAGGCATTAACATCCATGAGAAGCAATATTTCATTATATAAATCTACATTTGATTTCTTTCATATATATGTTTTTTTAAAACCGGAACAAACCGGAGCTGATGAGGGTATATATTTCTTTTCCACAGATAAACTTTTCAATTATGGAATCAGCGAATCTGAATTACATTCCATAGGTTCTTCTTCCCTGTGGCTGTTAAAGAAAAATACCACCTTACCCAGAGTTATATCTGCTTCCAAAAGAAGCGCAAATACACTGCTGTGTTTTCGTGCTCTTCAGGACAAATCCAGCAATGTTCTCGAATATGCTTATTGTATTGCACTTGACTGCGATGAATTTTCCCGGTATCTTCAGACTTCTGCTTCTGATACCGCAATTTCCAGTTACATTCTGACACCACAGGGACAAATTGCAGCTCACAGTGATTCTTCCCGTAATCAGACCTGGATTTCAGATTCAATAAAACAGATGTTTCTGGAAAATACCAATTCCTTCTTTAAAGACAATGACATCTACTATAACTGCCGCACTCTGGATAACGGTTGGCTGCATATTACGGAAATCCCGGAAAACTATATCAAAAGCAATACACAGGTACTGATCAAAACACTGTTGATCACTGTAATTATTTCTCTGCCGCTGACTATTTTTATTGTAATCCTTTTTTCCAGGAAACTGACAAGCAGAATTGCCGCACTGTCCTATGCCATGGAATCCTTTCATCTCGGACATGATCCGGAGCACCTTTCCATCATCACACTCCCGCATCCGGCCGATGCTTCCAATTATGATGAAATAGACAATCTGGGGATTACCTTTGAAGATATGCAGCACACAATTGCCCAGAATCTGAAATCAATTGTCAGTCTCTCCATTAATGAAGAACGGCTGAAATATCAGTTATTACAATCACAGATCAATCCACATTTTCTCTACAATATCCTTGGAACCATCCGAACCTGCCAGGCACTTGGCAAATTGGATATTGCAGATCAGATGCTGACAAATCTGACTGCCTTTTACCGACTGACGCTGAGAAAATCAAAAGAACTGATACCGATCAAAGACGAACTGGAAATTGCCCGCCTGTATCTGGAAATGGAGAAACTCTGCCATAAAGATAATCTTAACTGGGAGATCAATGCCGAAGACGGAATAGAAAATTTCACGATCTGCAAATTTACATTACAGCCATTCCTGGAGAATTCTATCCTGCACGGTCTTTCAGCCGATACACCTGAAGTTTTTATTTCCATTCAGGTACTCTACGGTGATGATACCGTAGTGATATCCATTGAAGACAATGGAGCCGGAATGTCTCCGGAGACACTGGAACAGCTCCGATATGCCATAGACAACAAAGTCATAAATTGCGAAAAACATTTTGGAATTTCAAATGTAAGCGCCCGCATTTCCAATCCTTTGTACGGTAACGGCTCTGTGCGTATTGACAGCCATCCCGGAAACGGTACCTATGTCACAATTGAATTTCAACAAATGGAGGATACAGATGAGGAAAATAATGATTGTAGATGACAATTATCTGTCAGCAGAAGGAATTGAAAAGAACATAGACTGGGAAGTTCTGAACGCAGAAATCGTACATATCTGCTACAACGGAACCTCTGCGATAGACGCTATGAAAAAAGAACCTGTAGATTTGATCATCTCAGATATTGAAATGCCGGATCTGGACGGAATTTCAATGAGCAGGCAAGCACTGGATATTAATCCAATGGTAAAAATCATACTGATCAGTGCCTATGATAAATTTGAATATGCAAGACGCGCTCTGCTTCTTGGTGCATTGGATTATATTGAAAAACCTCTGGATTACGCATATCTGATCCAGAAAGTAAAAAATGCTTTTGCCCTGATGGAACGTGAGCAGAAAAATCTGCAGTTGCTTAAACAGAGCAGGCCTTTGCTTATCGAAAAATTTTTCCGTGATATCACTCACCGTTCCAGGCAGGAGGCTTCCTATCGTCTCAAACCTTATCTGAACTACCTGAACCTCAAATTGGATTATGATTTTTATAACGTAGTGATTCTTGAACTGGAAAATGCACAGTCTCTCAGGGATTCCTATGGCATTGAGAAATTTCAGATGGAACTGCTGAATCTTCGTGATCTGATCACAGAACAAACCTCAGAATTAAATTATATTTATCCCCTGCAGGATATTGATGGTTATCTGTGTGTGATCGGACAAAGCGGCTGCCAGTCCGGAAATTTTCGCCAGCTTACCTATAAAATCATTTCTGCACTTGTAGATAACTGCAATTCACAGGGACTGGTTCTGAATGCCGGAATCGGTGCCATTGTACAGGATCTGTGGGATCTGAACCGTTCTTATGAAAGTGCAGTTCATGCACTGGATTATCGTTTCTTTTTCCCACACCAGAACGTATTTGACGGACGTGAGGCTCTTGGACATGACTTATCTGCCACTGATTTCTCCGATTCCAGAGAGGAGGAATTAATCCGCCTTCTGTGTAAAAAGGATGTTTCTGCAATTGACTCCTGGTTTCAGGATTTCTCCAGATGGCTTACTGAGAACTTCCGCACCAAAAGTTTCGCATTTATCCAGATCTACTCTCTGCTTGGAAGGATTCTGAAGTTTTTCTATGAACTAAACCTGGATACCCATGATCTGGAAGCAAAGATCCTGTATGTATACAATCATCTGGAAGAATTTCATACCACAGAAGAACTATGCGGCTGGCTCAACGAACTCTGCCGCCTTCTCTGCCGGAAACTGGATTCTTCTCTGAATGATTATCACCAGAAATTATGCGAATCTGTAACTTCATATATTGACGAAAACTATGCCAGCAATACTCTGTGCCTGAACGATATCGCCAGCGAAGCCAATGTCAGCCCGGCTTATCTGAGTGCCCTCTTTAAAAAGAAACAGGGCGTGAGTATTAGTGACTATATCACTACTCAGCGAATCAACGCCGCCTGCCGTTATCTTACAGCCACAAACATGACTCTGAAGGAAATCAGTATGAAATGCGGTTACGCCAATCAATATTATTTCAGCACAAGCTTCAAGAAAAAAATGAATGTCACTCCATCTGCATACAGAGATACTCAGACGTCAAAATCTTAGCTTTTACTTGTGTTTCCCTATAACTCCCTGTATAATAAAAAACAATGTCTATTATCATGACATCTTTTTTATATGAGTGCGCAGTCAATTACCTTTTACCGCCACTACATCTGTTTTGCGGAAAACCTGTCAGTGGCAGTTGTGGTAAATGCCAATATACTTATTATAAGGAGATTTAAAATGGGGGTAACTGAAAAAACAGCAATTCTTGTTATCAGCTTCGGTACAAGTTATGAAGAAACACGAAAAAAAACAATTGAACAGATTGAATCTGACCTGCATCATGCATTTCCGGAATATCCGTTATACCGCGCATGGACAAGTCCCCGTATCCGCGCCAAACTCCAGAAGCGGGACGGGATCCACATTATGGATATTGATGAGGCAATGACCCAGCTGAAAGCGGACGGAATTCGAAATGTCGTTGTACAGCCAACCTATGTGATCACCGGATTTGAGAGTGATGCTATGAAAGAAAAAGTTCTTGCACATAAAAAGGATTTCGATTCTGTCATTATCTGTGATTCTCTGATGGTTACAAAACAGGACAAAGAAGAGGTCTGTCAGGCTATGGCACAGGAATATCACCCTGATTCTGATGAAATTCTCTTATTTATGGGACATGGAACAGAGCATGTTGCCAATGAACTTTATCCTGAGATGGACGAACTGTTTAAGCATTTCGGCTATTCCAATATGCATATGGGAACGGTTGAAGGGGATTTCTCCATTGAAAGCTTTCTGGATAAATTAAAAAATCTGCATCCGGCTCATGTTCATCTGGCACCTTTTATGATCGTCGCAGGTGATCATGCTACCAATGATATGTCCGGAGAGGACGATGATTCCTGGAAAAGTATTCTGGAAAAAGAGGGATATTCTGTCAAATGTACTCTGAAAGGTCTTGGCGAGATCCAGGCGGTCAGAGATATTTTTATCCGCCATACCAAAGCCGGACTGGACAGACTTTCAGAAATCCAGGCTTAAACGCAGCAGGAAATCAAGTGTACATTCAAGTCAAAAATTACTGTTCACAACAACACGCTTCGCAGGATATTACCAGTGAACCAATGTCAAAAGGAGCATACCACATTAAGTTCTTATTAATGTGGCAGCTCCTTTTTGTCTTTCCTTTTTTGAATATGTATTTTTCCTGATTATTTAATGACTTCTTTTTTTCTTCTTTTTATTAGGATTATTCAGTACAGACCAGCAGAATGCCTGAACAAGAAGTATTCCGATAAACGCCCCTATACTGTCGATTCCCACATCCTTTACCGCAGGTGTACGGGCATCCACAAAAGACTGATGATACTCATCCAGCCCTGCAAATCCCACACAGACAATTCCCGCAAGAAGCATCAGCCAGATTCCTCTCACACCATAGACATATAAAGGAAAAGAAATAGCGATAGCCAGCAGAAAATACTCTGTCATATGTGCCGCTTTTCTCACATAGTAGTGAATTCCATCTGCCTTATAGGCAATCTCTTCACTGCTCAGATTCTCTGACAAAAGCTCGCTCTTCGTTTCTATGATCTCATAACTTATTTTATAGCTCAGATTACCTGAAACTTCACCCGGCTGGGCTGAGAACGAAAAGATGATATACATCATCAGCAGTGCCGGTAAAAAAGACAACGGTTTCAGCAATGTGATCAATATTTTCATTCTTTCTCGTTTTCCCCGTCTTCCTCTTCGTCTTCCAGATTCTTAACCATATTAGCCCTTTCAGCAATGCTCATTGATCTGTTCTGCCCGGATGCATCCTCTTTCTTCAGTTCTCCGCCTGCGGCAGCTTCCATTGCCGCATTCTTCGCTGCTTTTGCTTTCTTGATCTTCTCTTCTGAGAGCATATTTTTAATGCCGAAAAACAGCAGACCAGCACCAATAGCTGCAAATGCAATTCCGGCAAGCATAAATCCCATACTGGTTCCTTCTTCGCCTGTTACATATCCCTTACAGAGACTGTAACTTGTATACAACAGATACACTCCCGCCAGACTCCAGAGTATAAATCTTCCATTGGAGACTTTCTGTTCTTCTGTATCCGGCTCTTCTTCCCCGCTCTTTGCAATTTTCTGCGTATCTTCCTGCTGAATCTCTGCCGGGCTTTGTTCCAGCAGTTCTTCGTTTTCGTTTTTCTCCATAAAAACCTCCTCATATTTATAACTGTTCAACACCTTAACGGATGAAACTATCTTATCATTTTTTCTGTGAACCTCACATGACTGAAGTCACGTGCTTCCAGACGCTTTAGGCGTCAGACTGAATATCGGCGGATACGCCTGTAACTTAGGTGCGCAGTTATGCGCATTTCCCATGCCAGATATGGCTGGTTCCCACATTACAGGTAGTCCGCTGTATATCTGCCTGTATCTATGCTGCTTTTAAGAGTTCCATTTCTGAATGGAGTTTTCTCAGATCTGCATAGACGCATGAGGTTCTACGCTTTACAGGAGGGACTTTTGCCTCCAGCAAAGACCTTTCCGTTACCGGAAGGGGTTTTAAAAGTTCTCTTATAAAATATCTGGCTCCTATATTATAGGATGCTGACAGGTCACAATTATATCGTTTTCCTGTCTGGA
>OBYS01000071.1_pt1 | contig 130976 bp, 212 predicted proteins | sample 1476791 | NCBI WGS metagenome assembly OBYS01 (sample SAMEA2580205, study PRJEB22360) | human gut metagenome | biome: human gut; feature: human-associated habitat; material: faeces | place: Denmark | collected 2008/2010
AATATATATAAATATTAATATAATTGGCTATACGTTAGTATAGACAATTATACACGACAATTTTTAAGAACATTTTTTCACTGGATTTTTGCACTTTGATTTCAGATCATTGATCTTGGAGTGAAGTTATTTTAAATGAGTTCGGTAGATTACCCAGGTTGAAAGCCGTAAAACGCCGATAAATAAAGGATTTCTTTTTCTTTTGTTGGTTGGTAATGGTATTGTGAAGTCTTGGAAAATGCCAGAAAATCTATAATTTTTTGAAAACTCGGTAAAACACCGATAAATAAAGGATTATAAAGGATTTTAGCCCAGATTATGTGGGATTTTATTATATATTTAAAATGCTGTAAATACGATGGTTGTCGTGTTGCTTCGAGGTGTTGTTCGAGGTTAGTTTTGAGGTGTGAGAGTGATAGTGACCTCGATAGCCAGGGCAAGACGGTAGAACGCTGTATATTATGTAAACTATCCCCCGGTATCAGCGAACTATCTGGAATTGCCTGAAAACACGGCGGTTGTCGGAAAATTTCTGAATGTTACTTTTTGAACTTAAGTAACATTCGACAGCCTGGGGCAGAAAATCCCCCGAATATTACTCGGTTTCGGAATCGGGGGAGGGTGACTGACAGATGGAATCCCGGTAGCATGACTGTGAAGGTGTTCGGTAGATTTTTGGAAAATAGAGATTTACAGTAAAATGTTTTCCCCTTCTCTTTCCCTTTTCCCTTTTTCTCTTTTCTCTTCCTTTTTCCGGCTCTTTCTCTTTTCCAGTCTGTCAAAATCCTGAGATCATTAATTTTCTGGAGGGTGGCAGAAATCTGTAGAAAATAAATTTCAGTATAAGAAAGTAAAAACAGAAGCAAGAAAAACGCTTATAAAAAGTCGGGGCAAGATCCCTGAACAAATTTATTTTCCTATTATATGCATACATGCATACACGTTATTGTGTGGCAAGAAAACACCGGATCACAAGCTGAATAAAAAGATAAAAGAAATAATAAAAAACATATTGACAAATGAAAAACAGTGATATATAATACAATCATCAACAAGAGATAAACGAAATAAAAAAACACAACTTAAAAAGAAAATGGAGGAAAACAAAATGAGTATTTATCAGATTATCGCAGAGGAAGCAGCTAAGAGATATGGACAGAATGAAGAAGGGTATGAAATGTATAAAGCTGGCGTAAAACATTATAAGGATGCAGCTAAAGAAGGTTATAGAGTATTATGTGAATACTTTAATGGGGTTGCTGATCGTACTGGTATTAGTGTAGTACCTGAAGAAAGATGTATTGATGTAATGGGCTACGATGTAGCTAAAGGATCAATGGTCTTGGCTATGATGTATGAATTAAACATAACAGAAAAGCAAGGCGGTTTAGTTGTGTTATAAGAACAACAAAATAAATATATAGTAACGATAGGCGGCTACGGTCGCCTATTTTTTTTGAAAAAGAAAATAGAAATAAATGTAAAATACCTATTGACAAACAGAAAAACGTGTGCTATTATAACATCAAGATAAACGTAATAAACACAACTTAAAAATATGGAGGGGCAAAGATATGAAATATTTCACAAATTGTAAGAACCTGGAAGAGCTGAGAAAAGAGTACAAAAAGCTTGTAAAACAGAATCATCCGGATAATGGCGGATCTACAGAAGAGATAAAAATAATAAATGTAGAGTATAAAGAAGCTATGGAAAGTCTGAAAAATGCGGACGAAACAGAGAACGCATGGAAGTATGATCCGGAAAAAGATGAACTTTTCCGCGATGCTTTAAACAAAATAATTAACTTGGATGCAGTTATCATTGAAATAATCGGTTGTTGGATTTGGGTAACAGGTAACACCTACGGCGAAAAAGATACGCTGAAGGCAGCGGGCTTTAAGTGGTGCAATAATAAAAAAGCTTGGAGTTGGCACGCTGGAGAACGTTACTATAAAAAGAGTAAACGTAAATTATCTATGGAAGAGTTGCGAAACCTTTACGGCAGCGAAGAGATCACACCTCATAAGGATAATAGAATAGCATAAAACTTAAAAGGATCTGAAAAGATCCTTTTTTGTTTTAGATAAAAGAAATAATTATAAAATATACTTGACAATCAATTATCATGATGATATAATGCAAATATAAACAAGAGACAGACACAACATACAGGAGGGAAACACGATGACGACATATGTAGATGTAGTTGAAAGAAAAGATACCATCACAATTGATGGTTATACATCAAACAAAACCGAACGTGGCATTATCAAAGATGTCGCAAGGGTAGTTGCAAAATATAACAAAGACGAAGCCGATGCACTTCTTGAATGTCTTAAAATGGGATTAGATAAATATAATAATCCTTTTGCCAAAGCATCAGACAGCGATGGTGGTTACTTCTTTGAATATGAAGAAATGTCAGCATCAAGATATAATGAAGAGACTGACGAAGTGGAATACAAAGATGGTTTTCATAATTATTTTTGTATAAGAATTTGTAAATAACACTTGACAGATAAACAAAATAAAGATATAATACAAATATAAACAAGAGACAGACACAACTAATAAAATGGAGGGAAAAAGATGAGAATATCATATAAAGGAAGAAGCAAAGACTATGATTATAGAGTCGCTGAAGTAACTTTCAACGATGAAAACAAAAAAGAACAGACTATAGTTAATAGAGCTATATTCTTTCTGGAGAGAATAAAAGGATATAGAATTGACGTGCCAGTTCCGGGATATGCAATCTGTGAAGTAGAGGACATGGACGAATTTAAAATGTTCTCTAAAGATTGGCGCGAAGCAGTCAAAATGATAAAAGACTGTATGAAATACGGATTTTAAAAAGAATAAAAAATCTGTTGACAAGATAAACGAAATAAAGTATAATACAAATATAGAAAACAGAGACACAACTTTAAAGGGGGACGAAAAAATGAAAACAGAAAGAATTGAAAAGATCAGAAAGATTCTTGATCTTCACGGTGTTCCAAACTACACAGAGAACGGCTGCCTTTACGCTGATTCTATGATAAGTGGTAAAAAGCTTTTCGAAGAAGTTGAAAATGTAACTGACTGGACAAAAAGCCAGCTTTACATTTGGTTAGGTTATTGAAGTGGAGGTGGTATTTTGAAGAAAATAGTAGATGGAATATACGTTCATAGAAAACAATTTATCACAAGAGAAGAAATCGGATGGTCTGTTGAGGATAATCTGGAAGTTTTTAAAACATTAAATGATGCTATAGCTTACGTAGACAAATGCCACAGTAATTGCAATAAGAAAGAGCCAATAGTTATAGGTAAAATTTCTTATGATGCAGATAAAAAGAAACATATCAATTATCTTTAGAATAAGAAAAGTATATGGTCAGAGGTGATAATCATGAATAAAACAGAATTAATTAAAGCAATTGAAAACGGAAACCTTGAATTTGTTAGCCCGTCCGAAGGCATCCAGTACACAATTTCAAATGATTGTGACGGTTGGAAAGCTGACGGGGCGGAAATTTCCACAGGACTTGACGGTGGTTTTTACACTGCCGAAACCTTGGAAGAGCTTTCCGGATATCTGCAGCAGATCGGTGATCTCCAGGTTGCTTAATAAGGGCGTAAGCCCTTATTTTTTTATAAAAAAATAAATAAAAAAATATCAAAAACATCTTGACAGTTACACAAAATAATGATAATATAAACTCAACAAAGGGAAAGACACAACTTATATGGAGGGTGTAAACATGAAAGCGTTTGAAATTGGGAAAAGATACTACGAAAGTGGTGTCACATATGAGATTATAAAAAAGACTGCGAAAACAGTCACATATAAAGCAATCCAGCACGCCGGAAAAAGCAACGAAAGAGTGCTGGAACAGAAAACAGCAAAGCTGCAGATCTGGGGCGAAAAAGAGGTCTTTTGTGTACGTAGTCGCACAATAGAGGCAGCATAAGAAAAAATTAAAAAAGTGCTTGACAGATAAAAGAAATAAATGTATAATATAAATATACAAAAGAGGCAAGGACACAACTTAAAATAAAAGAAAGAGGTAAAAGCCATGACAGCAAATAACAGATTAAAAGCGATGTTTTCTTTAAAAAGCAAGATCACTGTTTACATTCCAGCAACAGTAAACATCAATGAAACAATTGATAATACAGAGTTCGTAAATAAAGCTGCAACCCTTCTTTCTGAGTGTTTCGGTGGTGCAACATCAACTGAAGCTCTGGGTTACTGGGTATCAGATACCGCCGGACTTGTAAAAGAAAATACCACTATGGTATTTGCATACGCCGGAGAAGATGACCTGAAGAAAAATCTGGACAAAGTAATTGATTTTTGCGAAAACTTAAAAATTGAAATGTCACAAGATGCAGTGGCACTTGAGTTAAATGGAGAAATGTTTTTCATTTAACAAAAGCTAAACGAAATAAATAGTGGTGGTATTCATACAATATGAGCCGCCGCAATTACAGGAGGGGGACAAAATGAGCGAATTAATTGAGAAAATGCTTCAGGAGTTTGACAGCGGAAACATGGATGCAGTCAATCAGATCTTAGATCAGCTTGATGAAATGGAGGGCTACAAGAAATGAATATGGAAACCAAAATTCATGCAACAGTTAGGATGTATCTTCAGGCATACGAACAGCGTTTTGATAATCCGGAACTGCTGCAGAAGTGGGCGAAACGTGCAGATGCTCTATATGAGGAAATGCACAAAACGAAATATAATATGACATACGTTCGTGAACACTTGTTTTTCTGCATGGCGAACGCCGAAACAGACTATTACTTGATTGAAGATTTACGGCGTTATTTCAAAGTAATTTCCAGGTTATAAAAGCCCTGGATTTTTCAAAAGAAAAACGAAATAAAAAAAGATGAAAAACAGTATTGACAGATGAAAGAAATAATGGTAATATATAAACATAGACAGAGGACACAACTTAAACAAATACTGAACAGGATAAGTAATATAATACAGAATCCCTCTGAAGAGTCTTGGAAGATTAAGACGAAACCCCGTAAAGGGGTCAGGGAGCGCACCCAGCAACAAATTTTTCCCACGTTGCGAAATCTGGGAACAGCTCACAGAAGTTGGATATTACAATAAATAAACAGGAGGAAAAACATCATGTTAAAAAGAGTATTAGCAACAGTATTATCTGCAGTAATGGCAATTACACCAGCAACAGCAATTCAGGCAAAAGCACATAAGAGTCATTTATATCCTGCTGCCGGAATTGTAAGAGCAACATACAAGAAAAGCAGTGTTGTATCGGTAAAGCTCAAAAATGGCGTTATATTCGAGTTTTACGCCGAAGATGTGAAAGACTGGCGCAAAGGTGATTTATGCGCTATGATTATCGACAATAATGGCACAAAAGCCATTTACGATGACATGGTTATTGATGCGGTAAATATGGATCAGGAATAGAGGGAGGGAAAGAGCATGGCAAAAATTACAAAAGATCAGGTAAACAAGATAAATGCAAAGTGCAAAAATGGTTTTACGCTGAGTCTTTACGCTGCAATGATACACGGCGAAAAGTGGCTTGAAAAAGATATTCAGCTTGATGATTCAGATGTATTATACCGGATCACATTAAGATTTAAAGAAAAATATGATAGATTTCGCACAATCGGAGTTTATCCGGTTCTTGATATCGAAAAATACGTTCCTTGCAAAACAGAAGATATGTACCAGGTTTTAGATGTGAGATCTGAAAAGCTGGGTGAAATTGTAAACCGACGCAGTATGAAAGTTTTACAGGATCTTACTGCAGATTATCCGGACGAAAAACTCATTTCATTAATTCGTGAGGTGATCGCCGCATGATGACGTTATTTCTTTTGTGTTTGACTTTATTAATTGCATTTTTGGAAAATGCAGACATCACCAGGAAAAGGAAGGAAAACGACAAAACAGCCGACGAGAGCATGAGATCATTTCGTGAAACTATGAATAAGCTGCATGAGATCCGCGAAAAAGACCACAGAAAGCTTTAAATGGCGTTTTAAGCAATAATAAAGATAAAAGCAATAAAAATGTATAAGTAATGATATAAAACCCGTTAAAATCGAAAATACGGCGTTATAAGGATATCTAGGAGGGATTATCTATGAATAAAACAGTTATCAGGATCATGGCAGCATTGGCAATTGTCACAACATTGTTTTCCGGCATTCCGGTGCAAGCGGCAAATTACCAGAGAGTCGCAGCAGTAGAAAGAAAAATCAAGCGTGAATATAAGCATATCCGCATTTTGGAGGGCGATAATTCACCGGAGTTTTGGAAGAAAATAGAGAGCAGAGAAGGCAATGCTTTTTACTATGTCGAAAAGGTCACAGGAGTAGTAAAAAACGCCGAAACCGGCGAAGGTGAAGCAACATGTGGGTATATCAATTATAAACGCGTAAAGGGCGTTAAAACTGGCAGCAAGGTGGTTTCTTGGTTCGTGTATAGTCGGGACAGTAACGCTTTTGATGATATCATAGCAAGGTATGATGTTATTGTTAAGAAATAGAATGTATCATTTTGAGATCCTGGGAAACCGGGATCTTTTTATGTAACAGATAAAATAAATAAAAAAGATAAAATATGTATTGACAGTTAAACGAAATAATGATATTATATATTCATAAGCAAAAGACACAACTTTATAATGAGGGAGGACATAATATGTTTAAAGTATTATTGGTAGACGAAGTGAACGGAAATTGTTACAAAAGATTTGAGTGTGAAGATCTTTTCGCTTGTGAGGTTTTCGTGGATCATAAAAAATATGATGCGCCAAAAGATTGTCATTATGAAATTGCGAGTGATCTGGCAGATGACCTGGACGAAGAGATCAACAGCTTATATGTTGAAGCTGAAATGATTCCGGAAGAGGAATTAAAAGACGAAGTAAGTAGCATGATTTCTAAAATTTTGGAAGCATATGATAATAAACAGATTACAGAGAGCGAAAAAGATAAATTAATAAATATGCTGCAATAGGAGGGTAAAAAAGATGGCAATTTCAGAAACAGCAAAACAGATTTGCAATCTTTCGCTTGCCGGATATATTAACAGTGAAAAAATTCACGCTTAGATGAAAGAGATATTTCAAATTGAGAATTGGAGGAAGAAAATATGAAACTTACACCAAAACAGAATGAAGTAATAGAACAATATAAATATTTAGAATCAAAATATGGTAAGGGAAATGTATTTTTGAGATATATTAATGATTTTTGGAGAGTGCGATTTATTATTCATAAAACAGGCGAAAAAGAATGTTTACCCATTTATGATTATAAGATTAATGGAAGAGTTATTAATTCATTGGATAGAAATAATTTATTGATCGGATATGACAATAAACATAAAGAAGCTGATCCTAATTCATGGAGAAGTCAGCCTAAGAATTGGTTTTTTGTTGGTTCAAGAATTAGAACAGAATGTGAGCAGTAATGAAACAAGAGTTTCTTTTGAAGAGTGGAGGAAAGTAGTATGAATGATAAAAAATATTACATAGATTTAATAGAAAAGATATGTTTTAAATATAATCTTTCGGGTTCATTAATAGAAAAAACATACATTGAAGGAATTAATAACAATGATTTAACTTGTTGCTATATAGATGGAAGAATTAAGAAATCAAAAAAATTAAGAAGTGAATTAACTTCTGTCTTAAATGACTTTTTAAAAGAATACCCTAATACAATTAAACCATTATATTCATAAAAGGAGAACATGTAATGATGGGGAAATATATGTATGATTGTTACGATAAGGATGAAAAACCTTTAGGAATTTTCTTCGAGGATGGAACAAAAGAACTTTTAGAACATCATCCTGACGTAAAGTATGTAAGAGGTATGGATGCTGCAACAAGGCTTCCAGTTTGGCACGAAGTGAGAGAAGATGGATTATTTTCTTACAAGCCAAAGAAAAAGAATCATTATGATGAACAAAATTGGTCTTATAGTGATTTTATATGATGGAAATGAAATGATGAACGGATGGTATAACCGTCAATGATCTTGTAACGGAAATAGCGCAGTAAAAGTTGCACTAATTAACAGAATGATGTTTGACCGCTGATAGGCATACGGAAATATTTCTGTATGCCAATTGAACGATTAAACACGTATATAATATAGAAATATTCTAGGGCTTTTGTAATTAATAAAGAATAAATGGATTAGATAAAAGAAATAAAAATATTAGATAAAAGCATTGACAGATAAAAGAAATAATGGTAATATAAATATACAAGCAGAGGACACAACTTAAAAAGTGGGAGGTACAACATGAATAACTATAAAGGATTTTTCAAAGTAAATGAGAATAACGGCGGCGTTAATGTTTGCACGTTTTTCAACCCGGAAACAAAAGAAGAGTTTTCCAAAATTGTCTGGGATATTGATAATGATAGACTCCTGGAAGATGACGAGATCCAGATTTTACGTTATCTCACAATTGATAACGATGCAGTCATTGCATGGAAGCATTTTAATAATGCTTTTGTCGTAGGTGATAATGTAGAGGTTATCAAGGGGCGAAAAGTTCCCAAAGGAACGATTTTAAAAGTGTTCTGGATTGGTGAAAGAGACACATATAAAACGAGAACACTTAAAAGTCAGGGTTGCAGATGGGCGAATGAAACAGAGACAGTCGCCGGATGCTACAATGAAAATGGCGAAAAGGTCTGGATCAAAACAGACTATTGTAAATATGTAGCTTAAAATAAATCCTTTTCGGTTGGTGGTTAAACCGAAAATATTTGATAATGAAAAAAGAAATAAATATTGACCAGAATCAATATTAATGATATTATAGGAGGACAAAATAATGAATAAAAACTGGTTAGAGCTTATCGAAAAGAAATACGACGAAATCATCAATGTAGGCGAAAAAGCCTACAAAGACGCACTTGAAAATCAGCATTTACGTTTTATCGTTGAAATGGACGAAAACGGCAATGTTTACAGTTGGTATGATGTTGCTGGTGGCAATTCATTTCATGCATCTACATACAATGGGGAATCAATAGAGCTTTTTGAGTTCTGTATGCAATACTGGGAGAATAACCCAGCGGACGAAACAGTTGAGGAAAAGTTAAAAAAGAAAGGATTGTATGATTTATACCTGAAAGAAAGAGAGCTTCAGGATGCTGAAGATTATGACACTGCAGAGCTTATTCTTTCAAATTCGTCAAACGAGCAGCTTCAGGAATGTCTTGAAGAGTGCCGGAAAGACGAGCTTGAATTTATGGCGGATGAATACGCTAGATCTGAAAGCATAAACAAATTAGATGTTTTAAAAGAACAATTGTCTTGTTTACATGAATAATCAGGAGGTGCGAAGATGAAAGTAAGTTTTATTGGTTTTGGTGGTTATACAGAATATCCTTGCTATGAGGACGAAAAAGGGAAATTGTACTTTGACATAAATGATGGGCGTAATGGTTTAGCACTTTATACAGGCGCATATCGTGACAAATACGGCGACATTGATGGAGAGCCTTGTTATTATGTAAAAGATAATATTGAATGCGAGAATCCTTTTATTAGAAGCCCTAGAGAGCGCGATTATATGTTGCTTAGTAGACTGCAGATGGATTGTAGTTATTATATTAATCGTTCAGGATGCAGCAAAAATAGTTTGTGGTCTGATATTGATACAATCTTGAGTGAAATGGAAAAAATTTTAAATTCGTTTTCTAAAGATGAAAAACCGGAATGGTTAACAGATCAGCAGTTTACAGAATTAAAAAACAAAGTAAGAAAGGTGCAGCAAGAATATGAAAAGAAAAACGTATAACAATGTTCTAAAAGCTGGAAAGTTGATCCAGAAAAAGGGATATGAAGAAAAAGAAGCTTTAGAGCTTGCGGTACAGAAATTTGACCAGTTAAAAAGCTTAAATAACAATATGCCGGTTGAATGGCTTATTGACAAAATGCCGAACAAAAATATAGAAGCGGATAATATGACCTATACAGAGTTTTTGTCAAATATTGATAAGTATGTTGGGTACGTAGTGGAATTTAAAACCCGCTTTAAATCTAACGGTAAAATCTTCACATCACAGCGTTATGTGTGGGATAATAAAGAATTTGGTGCATTAAAACCGGATTCACTAATAGAAGTATTAAGCGTAAAAGTATTATACAAAAAAGAAACTAAAAGAACAGAATCAGGTATTAACTATTAAGAGAGGTGTGAAATTATGAAATCAAAAAGAACAGATGTGGCTCACGTTAGAGAATATTCAGTTCCGGTGGAGGGTAAGTATTACTATAATGTACAGGTGTGCCAGGCTCTAAACAGTGGTAACGACGTAACTTATGTTACATGTGGCAAATTATGCAAGACAAAAGAAGAGGTCAGAGACTTCCTTAAATCTGCAACGAAGTATTATACAGATATTATACATATTAACGCTTAAATAGTGCAAAAGATAAACAAAATAAACTTAATATAGAAATAAGCTGCGGTTGTGGATCAGTAATGGTCTATTAATCGTGGCTTTCTTAAGTGTGTGCATTTAAGGACATGGACACAGTAACCATGTAAAACAATCTGTGGTCTAGCACTGACCGATATACAAAAAGAGTGTAAAACTTGTGGCTGGCAAGGTTAAACAAACAAGTGGCGGTTATCCGGTGCGGGATAAGGTCATCAGCTCTGGGCGGATATGGAGCTTACAAGCCTTATACTAATGATACGCTGAAACCATCCGAAAGTACATAGGTGTATGTATTATCCCCCTGTCTAGGGGGAAACTATGTCCAACTGAGCCAAACCGAAGAACATGTTACACAGATCCAGAAAGCTGTCAACAGTTTAAAGTAATAATTATTTGAAATAATGTAATGGTATAACTATAGTTCTTCCGGATTTGATTTATATATGGTGTTGATTATTATATATAAGTATGTATTAATAGTAATGATGCAGCTATGATCTGGTAGGATTCATTTTGTCCCCCAGAGGAAAAGATATATAAGATAAAAGAAATAATAAATAACTGTTGACATATGCGTATATATGTCGTATAATAAGACCATAAAGAAAGACACAACTTAAAAGAAATAATCTAATAGAAAGGTGGATGGAATAAAATGATATCTCCGTACGATCAAAGGACTGATAAAACAAGAGACAGAATGCGCGGAAATAGAAAGAGCTATTATCCGAATAAATATTATCGGTCAGCAGAAGGTAATTTTTATTATTATATAAATACAAAAGGTTATTATCATGTGCTTCGACCATGTAAAGTTTCATATGGTGGAAAATTTAGTCACTATGAAATAAATGACTATTTGTTAAAAGTTGATAACACATTAAAACTTGTAAAAAATTATGGATGTTATGAAACAAGAGAAGATGTGATTTCAGAATTAGAAAAGAATTTAGCAAAAGATAATTAAGGAGGATTTAATCATGTCAAGCAGAACAAATTATTACGATTTTAGAGATGCAAAGGTTTTAATTGCAATGGAACTGTCAAAAAGAGGTTGGGAGATCTTCGGATTCAAACCTGACGAATCAGATTCTATGACAGATTACTGGAGTCCGGCAGACTGGGACGGAATCGCAACAAAAAATGGTTATGTTGTTGTGATTGACTGTTCTGATTATATAGTTGGAAGTCGAAGCGGTAAAAAAGATTATCGTAGAAGCAACAGTGCAGAAGAGATTGAGCTTACTGTTGAGATTCAGCAGAAGATCAAGAAACTGAAAGAAATCAGACAGGATCGTGGTGCAAGCCCGGCAGAAGAAGCAACAGCCAAAGAGAAAATAGAAAAGCTGCTTGCCAAAGATAAAGAAAATAAAGATAATAGCACATCTATAACAGTATATTATCCTACGTTCCAGGCGAATCCGCCACGTATGAGCTGGCACGTCGAAAAAGACGGTGTTATCATCGCAAAAGGAAATGGCGTGGCAAAATTCTCAAGACTTCACTACTTCGATAAAGAAGAGGCAGAGAAATCACTGGAGAAATATGAAAAGGGATCATACCGCTATGAAGAAGTAGAAAAGAAACTGAAGTTATACAAGAACTTTCTTACATTCATAAACAAAATTGATACTGCTGCCGGATCAATGCTTGCAAAAGACGGTAAAGGTTTTGTATATGAAAATGTTGTTGAAACAAAATATAAAACCGAAAATAAAGCTGTAGAATGTGCCGGATCATTGAAAAATGGACAATGCTTTATTGTAAAATCGTGTTTCAATCATGGAATTGGAAAGGGCTATGTATATCAGTTAAATGAACACGAAACGAACGGCGAAAAGTATTACATTGCTTACAGACTTGATAAGAAACTGAAAAAGCAGTTGACTGGAAACGGTAACCGGGCAAACTGTTTCGGATATATTTCAGGATCTTACAAAGAAAGATTTTTGAAATGGATTGAAACTGGCGCACTTGCATGGTGTGAGATTCAGGAAGTGAAAACACCTTATGAAGTGACAAAATGTGTTAAAAAGGCAATTTGATAAAAGAAATAATTGTAAGGAGGAAAGGTGGGATTAATTTCCCACCACATAAAAAATCATGAAAAGAGAATCTGCAAGTAAATTGTTTTATATCTGTTCTGCTGGTTGTGGGATTTTAGCATTTTTGTTTATTTGGTTTTGCGCCGGATCTTCCGACTATTGGACATTAGTAGAGCAGACAGAAGTTCCCGGAAACCTTGATACAAAATATGTCATTATGGCAGCTATTTTCACTTTATCATCAATTTCTTTTTATACAATAGGAAATAGAATCAGATACTATTCACCAGTCATTAAATCAGCTAGAAGAATCTATTATGACGATTCTATCTTAGAAGAAATAAATAACAACAGACGGTTTGAAATGCAGGTATGTGATTTTATAAATATGTTCCAGAAGGGTGTATATGGCGATTTAAGCGCACAGAATGAGAAAGCTAATAAAAAGTATAGGGAAGCCGGAAAAGGGCGTTTAATTGGTAAATATTACTCTACACAAGGTATCGTTAAAATTAGTACTAACACAGATCAGACAAAAATGGAAGTAACATTTTTAAACACTATTTACAAAGCGGCATAGTTATGGATGAAATAATAGATTTGGGGAAATATAAGGGGCTTCCGATTTACTGGAAGAGTGCAAATGAGAAATGTATCATTGTATATGAGCAGTTCGCATTTACAAGAAAGTACAAATTGTACCTAAATGGAAACTATACAGACTCAAGCGATTCCATGAGTGGATTAGTAATAATCGCAAAACAAAGTTATTTTTATAGGAGATAAAGCAAATAATGGAAGAATATGCAGTACATAGAACGACTACAGGAAAGGTATTTGAGCTTACAGATTTAAAAGGAAACCCGCTTAAATACGATGACTACAAAGACAACTTCACTAGGAAGTATTTACGAATGTTAGAGCCAGGGCAGACATTGAGATCCGCCACACTTGGGATTATGTTAAAACGAGTGCAGTAAACTTGTGCTTGGATCACTCACAAAAATATATTATAATAAGAATACGGAGGTATTTACTATGAAAAAGTCAACTATTCCTTATAGCTTAATGCAGCTCAAAAAAATGTATGAAAAGTCACATGTATTAGATTTTGATTGCCCTATTCAGAGACGTTATGGAATGTGGGATGATTGGAGAAAAAGTCTGCTGCCACATTCTATGTTGGTTGGGTTTGTTATTCCACCATTTTATATGATTAAAGAAAATAAGGGTTCAAAAGATTCCAGGAACAGACCTGTATCTAATTATTCTTGTATTGACGGTCAGCATAGATTGAGAACGATGTTTGATTTTATGAATGATGAATTTGCATTACATGAACAGACTCCGGATGTTGATATAGATGGTGATATCTACCAGATTGCCGGATTAAAATATTCTGAACTCCCAGAAGAACTGCAGGCGGCTATCAGTTCATATAATTTCACAATTTATAATCTGGAAGAATGTACAGATGAAGAAATTGAAGAAATGTTTTACCGACTTAATAACGGATCTGGATTAAGCAAAACGCAGATTGCAAATGTTAAGTTAGGTATGAAGCTGGCTAAATTTGTAAAAGAGATGGTTAATAGAAAGTTCTTTACAGAGGTTTGTCATTTCACTGGCGCACAGTATCGAAGAGCAGCAGACGAAAAGACATTTATACAGTCAATGATGCTGCTAGACGTAAAAGATGGCGATTATGAACTCACATCAATTTCAGAAGGTTGCGTTATAAGCTATGCAGAATCTTTACATGATAACTATTCAGAGGTAAAATGTGAGAGATTAGAGAAGATCATGGACTATCTGGAAGAAGGATTTGACGGTAAAGAGAAGTTTATGAAGGTAATTAACATCCCAATGTTTATTTATATGGCTGATGAAGCTATTAATTCCGGAATTACTCCAAGCGAATATTATAGCTGGTTTGAACAGTTCGCCAGAAAGTACAGCCCGGATTGCAAATATGCAGAGAATTGTGGTACTGGATCAATCAAGAAAGACAAGGTAAACGGCAGAATTGCAGTGTTAAAAGAAGATTTTGAACAGTATTTTGCCGAAGAATTGAAACTTACAAATAATGAAGAGGAATAGAATAGTTTAGATATGTGGCGTATCGTTTTGATGGTGCGCCACTGAATTATAGGTGAGGCAAAAATATGACAAGTGATATGGTATTAAATAATTTAAGACAACTTATCGGAAATGAATTTGACGAAGATGACATCATCTGTGCATTTGAAGATTACGAAGTCGATGGAGAAAGTTCTGTATATGTTGGAGACAGCGACAATATCGGCTACGATAAAATTGCATATATAGAAGGAGATAGCGTTCAATTTTTATTTGAACTAAATTCAGAAAATATCATTGAAGATGTATGGATGGAGTAGGAATGGATGAATATATTCGCTATAATGGTAGTCGTATCAAAAACATACGAGGGCAGCACTTTGGACATTTAATTCCGCAGAAAATTGTAGGAGTTAAAAATAAATATGCCATATGGGAATGTTTGTGTGATTTATGCGGTGGTACAAGACAGGTTTCCGTAAAGTTATTAAAGGGTGGCAGCGCAACAATGTGTGAAAAATGCATCAAAGAAAAAAGAAGAGAATTATTGAATAAAAATTGTTATAATGCAGATGCAATTGCGTTTAAAGACCTTACTAGGAAACAGTTTGGATTTTGGACAGTTTTGAAAAAGGGCGAATATAAGAATAACACACAGATGTGGGTATGTAAATGCAAGTGCGGAACAATCAAAGAAGTTTCACCATACCATCTTATATACGGTAAAAGTATAAGTTGTGGATGTTCTACATCTTATAATCTAATCGGAAAACGTATAGGTATGCTAAAAGTAATTGGCATTACAAAAGAAAATGGATTATCTTGTGTATGCCAATGTGATTGTGGTAACACGATTACATGTACCGCATCTGATCTTGAGTGGAAACGCTCATGCGGATGTGCTGATGAAATAGAAAAAGAAAAACACACTAAAGCATCTATTGTTTTAAATGGTCAAAAGATAAGAAAAGACAATACATCTGGTGTAAATGGAGTACATAGGGCTAACGGAAAGTGGGGAGCTGCAATTACATTCCAGAAGCAGTCCTACTGGCTTGGTACTTATGACACTATAGAAGATGCTGCAAGTGCCAGGAAAGAGGCAGAACGGCATTTATATAGTGACTTTTTGGAATGGTATATGACTTCATATAGAAAGAAAAGCAAATAAAAGAATAGTTTTATGGAGCGAAAATATGAATGAATGGATTGTTGCAAGAATAAATTCTTTGAAAGAAGATTTATCTAAGAAACAGGAATACTTCAAAATAAATATACAAAACATGGATTCTCCCACATATGAGGATAATGCAATTAATGATTTGCTGGTAATGAAAAAGCTGAAAACGGAAATTGAGCAGCTTGAATTGTTATTGCAACTGAATGGAATTTTTGCACAAGATAATGCTATGGAAAATTTATTGAGAGAAGTCGGAAATTTGCAAAGCGACTTTCAAAAATTATGTAGAAGTAATAAAGTAAGTAAAAAAGCAATATGTAATTTAGTAATTCCATTTAGAGACAAATACAATCTTACTGATTTACAGGCATTACAAATAGCAAGAAATGAGTTATCCGTAGCGGAAATTGCGGATTTATTATTGTAAAATGACGGTTTTAAAGAGGTGATATAATGGAAATAATCATTGTTACAGGTCAACGAAATGGAAATTTATATCTTGCAGGAAATTATGAACATGTAAAGTATTTTCCAGAACAGAGCACATTACATCCTTATAAACTATCTGAAGAAATTTTGAAATTATGTGATACGTATTTTAAAGCAAATGAAAATTTGATTATAACCACATACTCTGAAATTGTATTAGATTCTGTCAGGTTATGGGGAGCAAGAACTGGACACTGTGATATTTTGAAATGTATTAACTGCATGGATAATGGAGAAATCCGCACATCTGGATTTAATGAATACGGAGAGATGAATGTCTGGGAGAACGGAATATTTGACATTAAAAAAGTTATCCTAAAAGAATTGCTTGATATTAAAAGAGGGAAAATGAATAGTTGAAAAATTGCTTTCAAGGTGAAGAATGGAGATGGCAATATGACATTAAGGGAATTAGAATTTCTTAAAAATGTAAATAAGATCGCTGAATTGATAAATGCGAAAGATTTGTTAAATACCAAAGATAGGACATTACTTTATGGCTATACTTGTACAAGAGAAACGTTTCATGTATATTTAAAAAATAATGAAATTCATACAGTTATGTATGGTAACGATTATAGCGGAGATTATACAAAACCAAAAAATATGAGAGAGTTGGTGATAAAATCGAATTATGATTATGTGCCAGATAAAAGACTATATCCTGAAACTTGCGATTATGAATTTTGTAAATTATTGAAGGAAAGAGGTATTAGTTTGCCGTTTGCAGGATTTAATGAAAAAAGAACTCTTCGGGATTATTATGGGTTTACTTTAGAAGATATGTGATGAAAGATTGTTTTTATAAGAAGAATAAGATCATATGATTATAGATCGAAGTTTCAGAAAAATAGAAAATGGAGAAGGGAGTATATAGAGGTATACCATGAATAATTTAAAGAATGTATCTATGGAAGAATTATTTGAAGTTCTGGCATGTGGCAAAGAACCACTAAAAGGTATCACTTTGCTGGAATATATGGAAGAATGGAACAGAAGAGTTGAAAAAGATGGTGGTTATGAAGTTATCGTTGAATAAGAATAGTTAAAACGAGAATTTTATAGATGTAGAAAAATGGAGAATTAATGGAAAAATATATTCACTATGGATGTAAAGTATTTGATAAAGATTTGTTTATAAATATTACAAATATGCTACTAAGCACGAAACCATATGGAGGATTTTGGGCTTCAAGGACAGATGTAGCATTTGGATGGAAAGACTGGTGTGCATCAACGAACTATAGAGAATGTGTGCCGGAGAATAGTTTTACATTTACATTAGAAGATAACGCAAAAGTATTGCATATTAATTCTGCCAATGAGTTAAAGGAATTACCAGTGGTTAAAAACGATTTAAACATTAGTTCATGGAAACTATTGGATTTTGAAAAGCTGGCGGGTATTTATGATGCTATTGACGTAAGTATAAGCAATGATCCGGAGTTACACTTTGCTTTATATGGATGGGATTGTGACAGTATACTGATAATGAACCCGGATATAATACAGGTACTATAGTGTAAAAGTTATATACGATAAAAGTAATAAAAACTATTGATATTCAATATATAATGCTGTATAATAAAGTAGAGAATAAAATGGAGATATAAAACAATGGATTTAAAAGTTGGACGTGATGTGTTAGACATCAATGAAAAAGATATAATCTTGGATAACGGTGCTTGTTATCAAATCATAACCAAAGAAGTGGGAAAATTATGGAAAGCCTATTTCCCGGTAATAAGCAAGAGCCTTTTTGACAGATTGAATAAATATGGTGCAGTTTATACTAATGAAATGCTCAAGAAAAAAGCTTTTGAAAGATATCATATTAATAGTTGCACGTTTTGGGCTTTTGATATGAAAAAGCTGGAAGAGTTTTTAAAATAATGTATCTGGTGGTGGTTTATATAAGACTGCCACCAGAAAAACAAAATAAGATAAAAGAAATAATGAAAATGTATTGACAAGACACAACTTATAATATATAATAAGAGTATAGAAAACGAAGGGAGATTTAAAAAATGAGTATATATCAGTTGGCAAACAACAATTCATTTTTAGGATTTACAGATAACAGAACAGCTTTACAGGCTGGCAAGATTGAAAAATGTCTGTCTAAAGCATTCAGATATAATGGTGTTGTAATGGAACGCCGGGATAAAATGCTTCAGGATTTAAGAAATGGTAAAGAACCGAAGATTGCAGAAGAAACTGTAAATGGGAAAACAAAGAAATCCTATAGAGTATATTCCACAATCAAAGACGGTGAGTTTGCCGGAACAAGAGTTTTCAGTGAGATTACCAAAACAGAATATGATTTCTGTATGTATCTCATTAAAAATGATCTTGTTTCAGAAGAACGTGTAAATGCTTATATCGAAGAAGAGAAACAGAGAAAAGAAGAAAAAGAAGTTGCAGAACGACAGGCAGAAGAAGCAGCCAGAGAAGAAGAGGAAAAACAGGCTGCAGAACTTGCAGAATTTGAAACCTGGGCGAAATCTATGGCAGAAATGTATTCCGGAACTTCTAATGCAAACACTATGGAAAAGATTTTTATTGATAAATTGGGTGAATTTAAGAATCCTATTGGGGCGTTTAGACTCCTGGTATATATTGATAATATCGACAGCCATCCATTGTGTAGAGAAAAATTAAAAGAACGTTTGTATACAGGCAATAAAGCAAGCAGAAAGACATTTGAGTGTGTCACCGGATTAAAGCTGCCTAAGAATAACAGAGACACCGCAGAATTTATAGATAATCTGCATAAATCCGATTACTGCAACAAGGTTGATTATAAAGTAAAAGATAAAACAGAAGTTAAATCAAATAATGAAAGCGAATTGAAAGAGTTTTATATTCTGGAAGTAGATAAGGAACATAAGCGAAAAGAATATAAAAAGGTTTTTGGAGAAAAGATTGTTAAAAAAGGATTTGCTTGTTTTATCCATGAACTGAAAGACAAAACCTATGCAGTCTCTTCTGTTGAATGTGGTGTGAGATTAGCAACCGGAAAGACAAAATCCGAAGCAGTTAAAAATCTTAAGCGGGAAATCAGTAGATTTGGCGATGTAGAATTAAGACAAAAGATACAGGAAATTGTTAATTTATATGGGGCAAGCCCGTTATACAATTTGCGATAGTAAAAATAAATAAAAATAAGGAGATATTAAAATGAGTTTAGCTGGCAAATTTGGGAATTTTGAAATCAAGAAAACAGACAGAATAAGTGAAGAGGATCAAAAGTGGTTATTACGCCGCGAAGAATTGTATAAACGCGCGTTAATGATATACAAAAGTGTATATGATATCTATAAAATGGAAGATGAAAAATACACAGAAGAAGATAAGGAGCGGTACTCTGCAATGCTTATGGATGATTTCGGAGTTCCGAGACGCGCCAGTGATATTCAGAATGATTATATCGAAGGGATTTTTAGTTACTTTTCAAATAAATATCATATAGAACTGAAGAATAATTTTGACAAATATGATTATCAGCATGAATTATACCGCTATTCTAAAAAAGATCCCGTTAAGGATTTAGTAATTGATGAAATTGATTATCATATTATATTGGATAAGATTTTCGATCAACTAGGCGGATTAAGTTTTAAAGAAAAGGCAATAAAAGAAATAAAAGATGCATTAAAAGAAAAGTGCTATTATTCCTACAAGGATAAATGGGAAATTAAAGTAAGTGGGAAGAAATTGATTTATACAGACGGATATTGTTCTAAAAGTAGATGGAGTAGCGAATACGACTTTCATAGCACAGATTGGCTAAATTTAGTTCTTAAAGCTTTTTCGTATAATATATATGGGGAAAATGTGTTTTTACCGACATTGAGCAAATTATATGGAGGTTATGTTAGATTTGAGGAAGAAGATTTTGAAAGTGGTTTTTCAGCACCGTCAGTTGGTGTTGAGCATATCAAATTCTATAAGAATGGTAGAGTTGACATTACTTTCCAGAGTGGCGAATTTTGTCGGAATTTTGCAAGAGAATGGTGTGGATATACATTAGTTTAGGAGTATTAACAAAACAATGAATGAGAGTGGAAAATTTGTAAGTAAACAGCGTAGTAACTTCAGTATGGTTGGAAATACAATTTTAAGAGATGATAGAATGAGTTTAAAAGCAAAAGGATTATACGCTCTTATACAATCATATATAACAACACCTAATTTTACATTATATAAAGGATTTTTAGAAAATAAATGTAAAGAGGGGAAAAAGGCTTTTGATGCAGGATGGAAAGAACTAAAAAAATCAGGTTATCTTATTCAACACAAGAAAAAGGGTGAAAACAGTAAGTTTTATTATGAATATGAACTTGTTGAAGATCCATTTTTTAATAATGTTGGCTATATTTATATAATGAAAAATATGGAAAAATTTAAGATTGGAAAAGCGTCATTAAAAGCTACGAGATTAGGTGAATATACACATCTTCCAGAAGAGCCGAAGTATTTTTTGTTTAGATGTGTAACTGATAATAAAATGGTAGAATCACATTTACACAAAATGTTTGCAGAAAAACGATTGAGAGACGGAAAATGTGAGTGGTTTGAACTTAATAATGAAGATATTATGTTAGCAAAACAGTTTACAGAACAATACGAATGCGAATGTCCATTTGATATAAAACCACATTTTAACATTGAGGAAGTGCAGATATGAAATATAATTATTCAAATGAAACTATACCGCAAGATCAGCGGAAAGATATTAATACAAAAATTGAATACATTGTAAATAATAATCTGTCGGAATCCGAAACGGGCATTTCCAAAGATGATATTTTTAATGCTTATACAGGACTTGGAGGGCTGCATGGACTGCAGTTTTCCAGTTACAATAGTTATTATGACTACCAGAAAGCGAAAGCAGAAATTGAGCAGGGGCAATTTTTCACACCATACAAATTAGTTGAATGGATTTATAATTGCTTACATATTTCCAACACTGATCTGGTGGCAGATTTAACTTGTGGTCATGGCGCATTTGCTAGCTGTTGCCCGGTTGAGTCAAACTTTTATGGATGCGAAATAGAAGGAAAGTCTTACAGGGTAGCACAATACCTTTATCCAGATGCAAAACTGGAAAATACAGACATCCGTTTTTATGAACCGAAAGTTACATTTGATTATGTGGTTGGAAATCCACCATATAACTTAAAATGGTCAAAAGATGATAAGAACTATTTAAGTGAGTATTATTATTGCTTAAAAGCTGCAGAACTGCTGAAGCCAGCCGGAATTATGGCGATTATTGTACCTTTATCGTTTTGTGCCGATGAGTTTTCCGATGGTGGTATGATTGCCGGATTAAATGAACATTTTAATTTTATCTGCCAGGTAGAACTTAACAAGAATACTTTTAAGCATTTGGGCGTAGAGAACTATAAGACGAAAGTTCTTTTTGTTCAAAAGAAATCAGAATATCTGGAAAACGTTGGATATAACAAAGATCTGTTATCCGGTGTTTCTTCCGGTGAGATTTGGGAAAAGTACCTAAAGCCAGTTACAGAAAAACGTGAAAGCATAAAGCAAAAAGTTTTTCTTGAAACAGTAAGAGGCGGGAAAGAGGATGCTAATTGGCAGTATAAGATTGAAAAGTTGTTATATGATATCAAGAGAAATCCCCGTATATCTGATTTATACGCAGAATGTTGCGAATATGTGAGTCAGTATCGCAACCAGAAAAAGCCGGATCATATTGCATGGGATGAATGGGAAAAGTTGAAAATCAGAAAGCCAGATGTAGAGAAACATTTAAAATCTGCCTTAAGAAAGCAGAACCCAACCAAAAGTAAGGCAAATAGAATAATTAAGAACAGTTATTCTTTTGAGCTGGATGGGGAAGTCCTGGACATTAATCAGGCAGTGCTGTCCAATAGAGTATTAACAAGACCGTTTGATACAAAATGGATGGCACGACTGATTGAGAAGAAAAACCAAGAATATGACACACAGAATGTTTCATTTGAAGAAATGCATCCGGATAGAGAAATTGCAGCTTGGTTGGATAATTTTGAATTATCAGATGACGAAGAGACTATTCATCTAAATGATGCACAAAAAAGAGATATTAATTTATTCTTGCAGAAGAGATATAGTTTTATTCAGTGGGAGCAAGGATCTGGAAAAACACTTGCCGGAATCACAATCGGAAAATATCGCCTGGAAAAGAAGCAAGTTAAAAACGTGTTTGTTGTTAGTACAGCAATTGCAATCAAGGACAATTGGAATGATGTATTGGCACAGTACGGAATTGATTATTGTATGATTGAAACCCTGGCAGATATCCAGAATATTAAGCCGGGACAATTCGTACTTATTACTTTGAATATGATGTGTAAATATCATAAATTCATTAAAAGATATGTAAAATCTATTTGTCAGAAAGCTGTTTTAATTTTGGACGAGTCAGATAGTATCAGTAATATGGACAGCAAACGTACTAAAACAGTATTAAATGCATTCCGTCGTTTAAGATATAAAACACTTATGACTGGTACAAGTACACGAAATAATATTGCAGAAATCTTTCCGCAGCTTGAATTACTGTATAACAATTCTATCAATATGTTAAGTGAATGCCCTGAGATCCAGGAAAGAAATAAAAAGAATGATAATGAACTGGAGTGGGAAAATAACGAATACTATATGAAGCCATATCCGGCATACAAAAAAGGCTACAAACTTTTTACTGCAAGTCATATTCCGGACAAAATCACAGTGTTTGGTGTTAGCCAGTTTACACAAGACATTTTTAATGCAGATTATTTAAAGAGGATGATTAACAAAACTATTATCACAAGAACATTTGAAGAAATTACTGGAAAGAAATTATATGAAATCAAACAGGTTACTTGTGGTATGAATGATGAAGAGAAGCATCTTTATTCTATTGCACTTGATGAATTTTATAAGATGGAATATCTTTTCAGTAAAACAGGTAATAGCCGAAAAGATGCAATGTTAAGGATTTTAAATCAGTTGCTTGCACTTTTGAAAATTTGTGGTGCGCCACAAACATTAAGAGAATACGATCAGTCGATTATGCCGGAAAAATTCAAATCAGTTCTTTCTCTTTTGGTAGACTTCCAGGGAGAAAGGGTTGCTATTGGTGTTAGACATATTGAGGTTGTGAGAGCTTATGAAGCAGCAATCAGAAAAGCATTTCCAGATAGACCAGTATTTGTCATTACTGGAAACGAAACTACTTTGAAACAAAGAAAGAAAATTGTGCAAGATCTTAAGAAAACGAAAAACGGTATTCTGATTAGTACACAGCAGAGCCTTTCTGCAAGCATGAATATTGATTTTGTAGACAAGTGTATTATTCCGGAGCTGCATTGGAATAATTCAAGTATGAGCCAGTATTATTTCCGATTTATCCGTTATACTTCTACAAGATTTAAGCAGGTATATTTCGTTACATATGAAAATAGCATTGAGAGTAATTTGTTGAAAATGGTTCTTGTAAAAGATAAGCTGAATAGATTTATGAAGAATCAGGATGTTTCTGACGATGAAATATATGATATTTTTGGAATTGAAAGTGATATGCTACAAAATCTGATGTATAAAGAAAAGACAGATGACGGATATGTTATTCGTTGGGGAGATCAGAAAGTATCATAGATTGGAGATATTATGAAGAAAAAGAAGCCGGAGGGCTATTATAAAGGGTTACGTAGAAAAGAAAATCTGACTATTGAAGAAGTATACAATGCTGTAAAAGATGTGTTATTCGAGCCAGAAGATAAGAAAGCTATGGTTGTAATTAATGGCGACAAAATAAAAGGAAACAGTCAGAGATTCCAGACATTTTTTACAAAAGGCTTAAAGTGTGCATGTTGTGGCATTGAGGGAAAATATTTCGGAAAAGAAAAGGACTTTAACGCTGCAAGATATCATCTGAATTTGTATGCTTTAGATGAGTCAGGAAATGAAGTTTTAATGACAAAAGATCACATTGTCCCACGTTCAAAAGGTGGGGCAAGTGAACTGTATAATTATCAGACAATGTGTGTAAAATGCAATGTAGCAAAAGGGAACAACTAATGGAATATGATAAAGAAAATCAATGGTGGATAGAATATACTAAATTGTCAAGCGGGCAAACTGCAGTTATTATGTTTTCAAAATATCCGAGAGGAAAAACGCTTTACTACTTTGTTACATTCGGAATTGCTGATAAAAAGAAGATGTTGCGGAACTGGCTATTGGAAACAGGTAGCGGAGATTTATGTACAAAATGCACTGGAAAATGTGGAGCAGAAGGATTAATCTGGGCGTATCATAAGTTAGAAGAATTTATACAAGATAGGAAATTATTTAATAAAAGCGATAAGGTCTTGAGATATAAAGTTGCGGTTTGTGGAGCTGATGCAAGACGACACAGGGTTTACCGCCATTTTTTGAAACGCATTGGATTTAATGAAGAGTATGACCAGGAATTAGGCTGGATTATCGTGAAAAACTTGTAAGATAAAACAAATAAATATTGTATTGCGTAACAATACGTGATATACTATATATAAGGACACAACATAGAATGGAGGATGAATGTAAATGGGAACACCAGCATATATACCTATATACTCTAAGCGGTTGGCAGGATATCTTCTTTTGAAAGGGTTTCTGCTTGAAGATTATCAGAAAAGCCATGAGGACTCAGAAAGAACTATATTCTTCTTCTACGAGTCCGAAGAGTTGTTGAGAGCCATGTCAGAATATAACAGATTAAAGAACTATAAAGGGGGAATAGTGAATATATGAGTAAAGTAATCAATCAAAAATATATGTCGTTTGAAGAGGTTGTTATTGAAAGTGAAAATGAAGAGGATTATAAAGAGTCTCTTGATACAATGCGAAAAGCCGGTTTTACAAGAGTAAAAATATACGATAATGAAAGCATGACTATGATCCCGGCAAAGAAAATTCTTAAAAATGGACATATCGTACAGAGATACAAGAGATTTGGCGGATATGAGATTATAGAAAGCAAATTACGCGCAGAATTACCAAAGGGTGTTAAGCCAGCAGATAGAAAGGAAGAAAATAAATAATGAAGGCAATATTACTCCTGTTGATTATTATTGCTGTTTTGCTGGTTGTTATGGACATAGCAGTGATATATGCAGCACGTGAAGTGGAGAAAAAAGAAAGAGAATTATTTGAAAATCGAAGGAGCAGAAGCAATGAAAGGGGTTATCTTAAAAACAGATGACGGAATAAAGTTATTTGGATGTTTACAGTGTAGCAACGGATCTTGGTACACTGCAGAAGGGTGTTTTAAGTATTGTAACAATAATAAAAGCGAAAAAAGGAATATGCTACAGGCTTTAAAATTGTCCGCTAGTGCTACGTATTTAGCATTAAGTCCAAAAGCTACAAAAGACTGGTATAAACATAGAGAGAATTTCATTGAAATTGAAATCCCATATAAAAATGAATAGAAGATAAACAAAATAATGATTGACATATAATAAAAAGTATGATAATATATAAAATGTGAGGTGAAACAAATGGCAACAGGAACAAATTTAGGAAGGATTAAGAATAAAAAAATCCAAAAGAACAATACTTCTGGATGCACAGGTGTTTCGTTCCACACTTGCAAAGGTCAATGGTATGCGAGAATAGCTTTTAAGGGGAAAAATTATAATCTTGGCTATTTTGATAATATTCAGGATGCGATTAATGCCAGAAAGCGAGCGGAACAAATGACTTTTGATGAATTTATTGAGCGACATACCAAAAAGAAGATAATAGAAATATAGGGAGGAAGAAATAATGTTATCTTTAGTAGTTAATGTATAGTAAGTTAAATAATAAATATATCCTAATAAACTCAGTAAATATAAGGGGTTGTTAGGATATATCATTGTAAAGTATGTGTACCTTAAAAATTGAATATTAAATAATTATTATACAGTAGAATAATGCTTGAACATATGTTTTGCTAATGGTAAAATATAAAGTAATAATAGGTATTTTAACATTATAGACATATCATAAATGTATTGGAGGTATTTAATACATGGAACTACATGTTATAGAACGTGAAGGAAGGAAGACAGTTGTTCTGCTGGATAATGAGATGAGAATTGTAAAGCCAGTATACGACTATCTGAAATTCCAAAGACAAAAGGATAAGGCTCTCAATACCTTAAAGGCAAGTGGAAGTGACTTACGAACCTATTGGGAGTTCTTAAATGATAACGGGTATGAGTATGACAAGGTTACACCTAAGATGATTGCTGAGTTTATAGACTATCTCAGAGCATCAGATGATGATGTCATAGCACTCAACAAGGAAAGCAAGAGGACTAATAAAACGATCAATCGTATTTTAAGTACAATCCATATGTTTTATCAGTTTGAAGCAGATATGCAGGAAATAGATAATCCTATCTTAATGCATGATGTAAACAGACCTTTTAATTCTTTCAAGGGTATCTTGGAACACGCAAAGTCTGATAATAAAACAAAGCAGTCAATCTTCAAGGTAAAGGAAAGTGATTATAAGATAAATCTTGTTACTGATGATGAAATGGAACTGTTTTTAAACCGTTTAGACAAGCGTAGAGACATCCTTTTATACAAGATGCTCTATCTTACAGGGGCAAGAATACAAGAGGTTTTAGACCTTGAAATAGACTCTGTACCACTTCCGGATATGTCACAGTTAGTAGGATGCTTTCAGCAGATTAAGTCTAAAGGAAAGACCAGGGATTTGTATGTTCCTATGTCACTAATCAAGGAACTTGATGATTTCATCATGGAAGAAAGAAACCTTATTGATACAGACCATAGTTACATCTTTGTATCAGAACAGAAAAGACAGCTTGGCAAACAGCTTACCTATCGTGCAGCCTATGACAAGCTTAAAAAGGTACAGAAAGAAATCGGTGTGGATTTTAACTTCCACGATTTAAGACACACCTTCTGTTCTAACATTGTGCAGTCTGGAATGGATGTAAGTGTTGTAAGAATGATTATGGGACATGAACATTTATCTACTACTCAGAAGTACACACATCTCTCTAACCCGTACATTGAGGACAGCCTATCAAGGTATTGGAATCAAAGCACATTGATTGGAGGAGGCTCTGATGGCAAGTAGACCAGATGGTGATGTATGGAACATCGTTGACAATGACAAGGACTCACAGCACTATGGAAGGAACTTTAAGTTTGATTTTTCCTATATTTCAAGCAAAGAAATCAAGGACGTTGTAAAGGACTATGTTTGGCAGAATTACAGGGTTGGAAATAAGACTATTGGCACTTTGTATGCTAATTTGATGTACTTCAAATTTTTTGAAGTATTTGCAAAGGCAAGAGGAATTAAAACATTAAAAAGTTTATCTAATACAGATATAGATAATTATGTTTCATATTTGAGAACTTGTTTGACGAGTAGAAATAAGCCACTTAAATATAATAGCCAAAAAGCCGCTTTAGATTGCCTAAAAAACATAGTTCGTTGGTGTCAGATTCACAGACCTAATGATGTGCCTGCAACCGAAATCTTTACAGGAAATGAGTATATCGGCGTTAATCGTAAACTCAAAATCGACTTCATTCCAGATGACGTTGTAGCACAGATAAATGAGGCTCTTAAAAAAGAAGAAAATCCATATCTAAAGTATGGCATTATCATTCTTCAATCGACAGGAATGCGTATTGGAGACTTTTTAAAACTTCGTATTGACTGTATTAAGCCACATTTGATTAGTGGATATACAATCGAGTGGGTTCAGCATAAAGGACGCAAAAACAAGGCTCCTATGCCTGTCAGAAGTGAATGTGTTGCAGCAATAGAGAAACTTATTGAGATAACAGCAGAACTTCGTGATGAAGCTGATGAAAAGGATAAAGATACTCTGATGATTTGGCGAGTGCCTAAAGGTAGAGGTACAGGTTCAGTGAGCGTTATTACAGCACAAACTTTTTCACAGGACTGGTTCAGAGATTTTATCAAAAGAAACAACATCAAGGATGCAAACGGCGATTACTACAACCTTACAAGCCATCAGTTCAGACGAACTCTTGGAACAGATATGCTCTCTAAGGGAACTAACATAAATGTCATTCAGCAGGTGTTAGGTCATTCAGATCCATCCGTTACAAAGCGTTTCTATGCAGATGTAAAGGATAAGGAACGAGCAGAAGTATTTAAGAGTGTAGGCGTTATAGGCAACATCAATCAGATACAAAGTAGTGCTTTTGATAATGTATCAGAGTTTGAATGGTTCAAGGCTAATAAGGATAAGTGTGTTGCAGGTTTGTGTGATGGTTATTGTACAAAACCTGTTACAGATGGAAATATCTGTCCGAGACTTCTTAAAAGGCAGAAATGCTATACTTGCAGTCGTTATATCACAACACCAGAGTATTTAGAGGCTCATAAACAGCACTTGGCTAACCTTGAAAAACAGCTTGAAGAAGGTGCTATCTATGGTGAGCATTACGCAGAACACATTATACCGACCATAGAGGTATTAAAAGTCATCATTGAAAGATTGGAGGGATTGCAAAATGGCAACTAACTTGGCTTTACAATTACAGGTCATAGAGCCTGATACAGACTTAAACAGCATAATGATAGGCAATTCCCGATACAGTGATGATATATGGGATTTAAGACCTTTTATTATAAGTAAAAATTTAGATTTATCAAAAACAAGTTTACGTTTCAGATACATATCTGATACAGATATGAAGGAAACTGTAAAACAGTATACCTACTATAAACTAGGCAAAACGAAGCCACAGACGGTAAGGGACTATATCAATGCAAAACTTCCAATGTTTATCGAATACTGCTCTATAAATGGTATTCACAGCTTTGCAGATATAACCTTGGAAGATTATCTTAACTTCAATCTTTGGATGAAGGACGAAAAGAAAGTGGTGCAACAGACCGGGTTTGTATCGTGTCATGTGGTAGAAGAAATCATCCGTATCGGTCAAATAAAAGGATGGAATGTACCACAGTTTCATCTTCCTAAGACAGAAACAGCTAATCAGTTATGGTCTACTCGAAAGTCTATGAAATCCAACAAGACGAAGCCTATTCCAGAGGATGTGTTTGATAAGATTTTGTACCATGCCGTACATGATGAAAAGGATGTGCTAACAAAGGCAGGCATCATCATTCAAAGTCAGACAGGACTTCGTATCAGCGAGGCTTTATCCATTAAAGAAGGTTGTGTAAAACGTACCACAGATGGTTATGATTACATGGAGGTAACACTTGGTAAAACTGAAAAAGGTGAGTCTATCATTCATAAGGTGTTTATCAATGGCCTTGTGAAAAATGCTATCGCAGAGCTTACAGAACACACAGCAGAGCTTCGTAAGGAAAGTGGATTAAAGGAACTGTTTCTTTGTAGAATTAAATCTCAGAATAATAAGATAGCTCCTTATACTGAAACGCATTGGAATGATAAAAAACTACGATACTTCATTGAAAGACATGATATTCGAGATAATAAAGGTGATTTATATCCCCTTACATCACATCAGTTTAGATCAACATTTGTAAGGGAACTTATCAAAAGAAAAGTACCTATTGCAATGATTATGAAACAGTATTCTCATGTTTCTATTGAAATGACGGCACACTATCTTACCTTACAGGAAGAAGAAGTCAAAGAAATCTATTCTGATATGATTTTGAGTCCAGAGTCAAAGATTGCAGGACTTCGTGCGAAAGAAATCAAAGGTAAGCTAGATGATTTATTTCATGGAAAAACTGAGGATGAGATTGATGATGTAATCTCTGGTTTGGCAAAAACAATGAGTTTCAATCCATTGCCTACAGGAGTATGCTTGTACGATTTTAGACGAGGTAATTGTACCGATGGAGATGGTTGCTTCTTTTACAACTGCCCGAACTACATCACGGAGGTTCAGTTCTATCCGATTTTGAAGGATGAACTGGATTTACTTGAAAAGGAAATGGTAAGACTAAAGGAACTTGGTCAAGAGCCAGCATATCAAGTGCAGGCAGTTAAGTACAAGTATCTAAAACCATTGGTAGAAAGTCTGGAGGTGCAGTTAAATGGCAAAGAAAGTGTCGGATAGTCAGGTTGCAGGTATTAAGGCTCATGCAGAGGCAAAGAATAAAGAAACTATTGATAAGGTCAGCAAGGCTATTGATAAACTTAAAAGAAAGAACAAGCCTATTAACTTTGAAACTGTAAGCAAAGAGGCAGGCGTATCAAGGGCAACCCTTTATAACAATGCACAAGTTAAGGAGCGTATTTTAAGCCTTAGAGCTATCTCAAAGGCAAGCCCTTTAGATGATTTGGTTGCTGTTAAAAAGGATAAGATACAGCTCAAGGACGAAAAGATTGCTACTCTTAGGGAACAGGTTAAAAAGTTAGAGGATGACAAAAAGAAACTGATTGTTCAGTTAGTCGATTATGAGGAACTAAAATCCGAGAATGAACGACTGAAGAAACAGTTAGCTAAGAAATAGAGGTACGCTTATGAATGATGAACATAAAGAAAAGATTTATTATATACAGCAACAGGCAGATGAATTGAGTGCAGAAATATCAAAACTTATGAAAAAAGATGCTGACCTTTCAGAAAAACATCTTAATGAATTGATTAAGTTAGGCGTATTCATCTCAATGACCTGCCAAGAGCTATTGGATGAAGAATAATTTTAGGAAAGGAGAACGTAGTAGACAGTATTTTATGTAAAAGAAGTAATAAATGCTTATTTTACAATACTTTCATACATACGATACAGTCTGCTACTAAAAATAATACATGATTACACAGAAATGTCAGATGGAACTCAAGGAAATGGTTTGCGATTTTGGAAAAGGTGACATACATATCGGTATGAATCCTAGACCTGATGATCCAAATAAAGTTTCAATTGAATTTGCAAATGGAAAACCGCTTGGAATCGGAACACGTGTGTATGGTGAAAATTCACCAACACCATTAATCATGAATTTTGATAATGTCGAAAGCCTGGAAGCTATAAAAGAGATTGCTGAAGCTGCAATTACTACTCTTAAGGTGAAGAAAGAGTACATGACTGAGCCAAAAGAGCCAGAGTTTATAGTTAAAACTGACAGTATACTTGTAACAGAAGCATTCAGGAGATCAAATCCGTCACCACTTAAAGTAATGGAAGATACAGAAAAATATCTGGAAAACGGTGATATTAAAGAAATCGTTGTTTCTGAAAACCTTATTTTAAAAGATGGGTACATAGGACTGCTGATTGCAAGAAAATACAATAAAAGCACTGTAAAAGTATCTGCACCGGATGGAATTATAATCCTTGTTGGGAACAAAGCAATTAATTTTAAATCAGATAAAATCGCTCTTTTATATGGAGATGTATATGGAGAACAGAAACAACTGGCAATTATTAATTCAGGAAATAGATACATGATCCCGGCAGAAACACCGGAAAAAGCAGTAGAAATGCTTGAAAAGATAAATAAAGTGTTTACTCCAGATTATACAATCGTTGGAAGAGGTAGAGGAAGTTCCGCACTTGCAGATTCAATGGAAAAGCGTGGAGTGGCATTTAAACATATGTAAGATAGCAAAAATAAAAGATATACACAATAAGGCTTATTATATTTAAAGGATGTTGATTGTTGTTTGATAAACAAGAGAGAGTTCGTTGATATGGTAAGCGATCATACTGGACGTACAAAGAAAGACGTAGAAGAATGGACAACCTTAATTTTTGAGGAAGTCAAAAGAGCTGTAAAATTATACGGTGGATTAAAAATTGTGAATTTTGGCACATTTGATACAAGAGACAGAAAAGGTAGGATGGGGAAAAATCCAAATACACAAGAAGATCTCTATATAAAAGGCAGAAAAGTTTTACACTTTACGCCTGGTAAAGAAATAAGAGAAATAGTTAATTATTAGGAGGTTTTGGCAGTGTTTAAAGTAGGTGATATGGTATATGTTGCTTTTGCTGTTGGTTGGAAATTTGAAACACATTTAACAACGGTAAAAGATGTTGTTGAAAAAGACGGAGAAGTGGAATATATCGTTGAATGCTATTGTGATGCTGCCAGATTTTCTAATGATATGTTTGAGCATTACGACGACAGCCGGAAAGAAAATGAAATCTTTGAAGCAACCAAAGAAGGAAAAGCCAAATGTGATAAATACGTTTCAGATTATTATTATGATGGACTTTGCAGAGGTTGCGAGTATGAAAATTTTGGTTCTGTATTCCGTTGCACTGATTGTAGCCATTGTAAGGATATGGGACATAAGAACCTAACAGATCCAAGACCTATGAAATGTGTTTTAAACAAAATTGTAGTAGGCGGATTTTACATAAAATCTCATGCACATGAGATATGTAAGTATTTTGATCCAGTGCTTCCACAGATAAAAAGAGAGTTTCAGAGTTGGGAAAAATACAATGAAGTCCTTAAAAACTGTGAGTTCAATAAAGAATGTCCAATGCACAAAAACAGTGTATGGAAAACTTGCACATATGAATATTATATGGATTCTAAGCTTGTTGGATTTCCAATTAAGTTTATGCTGGATGGAAGAGAAGTCACAAGTGTAAAAGTCCCACGTAGAAGATGGGTAAATCAGGATTTCTTGAATGGTGATATTCTGGAATGTACAACTGTGAATTTTGCATATGAGAAGGGCAGAAATGGATTACCTAAAAAAGAATGTTTGCCAATATATCAATCATTTGAGGGGATGGCAAAGATAGATATTAAGAAAGGTATTTTAATTGATGAACAGCCTATTAAGACATTATAAAGAAATTGTAAATCGTATAAAAAGTAAAACGCCGGATTTTGACGAGTATAAGTTTCATATTCTGGTAGTTGATGAAAATAATTTTGATGGGATGTCAGTACAGAGTTGCACATTATCAAAAGACAGAAAGTGGATTTGTATTCCGAGAGAATATGAAGATCAATTTGGTAGTGGGTATGTTCCAATTTGCTATGAAGTGGTACAAGAGTTTGAAACATTTCTGGGAAATGGCAGCATAAGTTGGAGATGCAGAGTTTTTATATTAAATAGGAGATAAACATGAGCAATTGTAACACATGTGTACATAAAAATGAAAGATGCTTTTGCCCGCCCGGTAAGAGATGTACAATATATAAAGCAGAAAAGAAAATAGTAGAGCATACTTTTAAATTTAAAACAGATAAAAACTGGATTCCAGGTGTGGGAATGTGTTGGACAGGATGCCCGTTTTCTATGCTGGTTGGACTGGGAGAAATATGTAAGTTCGTTGACAGTGGCGAATGTCCATTTGAAAGAATGAAAAATTAAATAAATACGGGGCTGTAATGGTATCGACGGGGTACAGAACAGACATAATCCGCAGGAGTGGTTGCCTAACAACCAAAATTAAAATAAACGCTAAAGAAACAAGACTGGCGGCGTAAGCTGCACTCTATATAGATGATTGTGGGATATAATCTATATAGAGCCGAAATTCCCACAGAAGTTTCCTGTTTTTCTTAAAAATAGGTGGTGGACAAGAAACCAGTATATACCTGGGAAAACGGTTAGCTGTCTCATTTTCGCTAGGATAACGTTTAAAAATAAATATCCGAATGAAAGAGTATTGCGTAAAAAGATTGTGTAGTTAGTATGTATTTCGGACACGGGTTCAACTCCCGTCAGCTCCATTTAAAGGAAAAATATGTGTAGAATAGGAGTATGTGAAAAATTATGAGAAGTATTTCAAGTGCAATAATTAGTTTGACTTGTTGGTATATGCTTACGAATATGAATGCTATAAAAGTTGGTACGAGAGTATTTTTAGTCATGATGTCATTCGTGATGTTAGCAGTAGCGTTTGTATTAATGATTTTTGGACTTTGACAAAACAAGAATTTTAGGAGGAACAGAACAATGAAGCCTTATGATGTAGGTTTAATTTGTGGGCGATTTCAGACTTATCATATAGGTCATGAATCGCTCATAAATATGGGGACACAACTTTGCGACAGGATCTTAATTCTAATAGGATCATCACAAGAATGCGGAACAGAAAGAAATCCGCTTAACATTAACACAAGAACGAAGATGCTGAAAGAGATATACGGGGATTCGCCGGAAATCATGATTTATGCACTGTCTGATCTGACAGACGAGAATGATATTCGTCCGGAGTGGGGCAAGTATCTTCTGGAGAATGTAGACAGATATATCTACAAAGTTCCAGAGTTGATGATTACCGGAGATGACGAAGAGCGAAACCACTGGTTCGCAAGAGAAGATGTGGTTGATATGTCGCAGCTTATTGTAAATCGTGGAAGAATCCCTATTTCTGCCACACAGGTCAGAAAGCTTATGGTTATGGATGATCGTAAAGAGTGGATGAAATGGGTAAATCCAAAGCTGCATAAGATGTATGATGAAATTCGCCGGGAACTAATGACAGTACCTTATTATAGGGAAATGCAGATAGAATTGATGAAAGATAAACAAAATAAATGTAAATAACACTTGAAATTGCCGGAGGAATATGGTAATATAATTACAAGGAAATCAAATAATAGGAGGGTAAAAAATGTACAGTATTTCAAGAAAAGAATTTATTAATCCAGATATGGAAATGGTAGGGAGAATCATTGACAAGCTCAATGAAAAGTTTGATCCTACAGAAACCCATCATCATAGCAATGCAGACTCAGAGATGTTTGAGTTTCATTATAAAACAGATGGAATGAAGCGTGAAGCATGGAGCATTACTTTCATGGGACAGACAATTATCAGTGGTGGCGAATTTGGACTTGATTATTCAGAGTGCCAGGATGAGTCATATTTAACACTGGAAAGCCGCAACGAACAAAAAATCTTTATGTTGGCTGTAAATAATACAATTCAGCATATTGATAAGTTAGTGAATTATGTGGCACTTTCAGATACATCAGATTACAACAAGCAGAAGTGGATTGGAACACTGAAAAAGAGCATTGAATAGAGAAGGGTGGTCATTATGTTTTTGATTACTGTAAGAGCTTACTCCGATTATGATATATCTTATAATATACCAGTTATTGTTGTAGGCAATTATAAAAAATCAAACGAAATCATCAAAATATTGAATAGTTTTTCTAAAAACCACAACCAGAATGGAAAAGATAAAAAATTATCAGAAGTGCTAAAAGATAATTTGCTGTACAAAGAATTAAACGATTTGTTAAATCAAAAAATTAATAAACACGATACAGATATAATTATTAAAAAGCTGACAGATATATGTAAAAACAATTATGTATTTGTATATGATGATATTTTCAATATTCTGGAAGTAGTAGAACTGTAGGATCAGAAAGGAGAGCATTATGATAACATATATCAATGGAACATCCGCATTAAAAGAAGAAAATAAAAAGGTTATCAATTTTACTGTAAAGCATGTTGAGGAACAGCCAAAGAAAAAAGGTAACTACAAAGAGGGCGAAGAACAGAGAGTTTATCCGTTCAAAACCGAAGAAGATCTTCAGAAAATGCACAATTATTTCGTTGAGAAAAAGATGTGGCGTAATGATCTCTTATTTGTTGTTGGTGTAAATGTTGGTCTTAGAGCAGGGGATCTCCTGAAACTTACATGGGGACAGGCTTTCCCGGATAATTATTCAGAAGTTGCAAACGCAATCAGAATAAAAGAAGAAAAAACTGGCAAGTGGCGTACATTCTATCTGAATGAGTCTTGCAAAAAAGCTATTCTTAAATACTTTAAACAGTATATAAGAAACGGGGAAATACCTGGAAGGGATGAATACATTTTCAAAAGTAGAAAAGGAAATGGACACCTTGAGGTTCGTCCGGCTGGTAATATTTTGAAAAAAGCAGCGAAGGAAGTAGGAATTACTTTTAACGTAGGAACGCATTCATTGAGAAAGACATTTGGCTATTGGCAGTTAAAGGCACATCAGGATGATGCAATGTTTTTGTGTCACCTTCAAGAAATGTTTAATCATGCAACTCCAAAAGTTACATTGAGATATTGTGGTCTTGAAGATGAAAACATGGAACAGTATTATAATGATGTGAACATTTTATGACTTGGAGTGTAGACTATTGAAAAGTACAATGGCAATAGTAAAAGCAAAAGACGATATAAAAGTTCTTATGGAAGATGGCAGATTTAGCAATTTCATCAAGGGGCATACATATAGATGCATGTTTAAGGGCGAAGATGTGTATATAATTGATGAAGATAAATATGGATTCCAGACAGATTTGGATATATTTCATGAGAATTTTCAGGTTATAAGCAACGAAACTAAATAAGGAATATTATCTTCATTCGGTGTCTGTATTAGAAAATATGATTCTAAGAAAGACACCTGAAAAATAAATGAAGTTAATAGAAATAAATAATGGGTAAAGATATGAAAGTTGCAAGTTGTTTTGAAGTTTTTAGGAGTGGATTTACTTAGCTGTATTACTACAAAAGGATAAGTACAGGAGAATAAGATGAATTATAGTAAGCGTGCAACGAGAAAAGTGTGTGCAGTAATTTCAGTTATAATTGTTGTGCTTCTTGTATTTACAGCCATATCTGCTGCCAGTGTAGATACAGACAGCGATATATATGTAAAGTTCCAGGATCGTATGTCGATGGACTGGGATTATGATGATTCGATCTATCTGAGAAAAGCAGTAATGCTTAAAGGTCAAGACAAATCATTATATGAAAAAGCCGACATTATAGTTGTCACACTAAACAGGGTATTAAGCACAAAATATCCAAAAGATATTAAATCTGTAGTTGAACAAATTGCAGAGGAAGAAGAAACGAGTCTGGACGAAATTGAGCCAGACTCCGATTCTGCAGAAGCATTAAGAATTGTAAAGCATGAAAGATATGATAATACGAAAGGGCGATTAGAATATGAATAGCAATGAAAAGTTCAATGGAAATAGAATCCACCAGAGAAGAAACAGAAACGGGCATTACAGAAAAAGACCTATGAAAGCAACTCAGGCTGCGAAAGTTAATCCGGAAAACAAAGATTCCGAAAATATGAAAAAACTTGTCGAGATTTTGTCAGATAAATTTTTTGTCCTTATGGAAAAAATTCAGAATTGTACTGAGATTGTGCCAGAAGAAATTCTTGATGAGATTCCGCAATTTCATCAGGTCATAGGAGCTATTGGAACACTTGGCTTCGCGCTTGAAGAAATTGACAGGTTACTCCCACTTTCAGAATATCTGCCAGAGGAAAAGGCTGATAAAATTAAAGAGATTATTTTTTCTGTTGGCAGTGATAACGACGATTCTGACGAAGAGGAAAGATGCTATGACGAAATCAACTGACAATGAACGCTGGATTTCTGATGGAAATTGCAAATTCTGTCGAAGAAGTAAATATTGCCATACTCCATGTAAAAAGAATAAAGAACGAACGCAAACAGAACTTTATCGTTCTATAAATAATGCGACGCATGGTGTTTTTGGACATCTTCTCGAAAAACAGACAAGTTTATTCAAGTAAGAAAGGTGCAACATGAGTGGGAATATTGTAATTGACTGGGCTGATAGCATATTGGAAATTGCAAAATCATCATGCGGATCAGGAACTTCAAGTGACAAGGATAAAGCTTTTATGGAAATCATTGGAATATGTGATGCAATATTCAAGTCACTTGGATATGCCTGTAAATACGTGTTTATAAAGTACAAGCGATTTTTTGACAAGCTGGCAGGAAGAGACACAACAGTCGTAGACTGGGTGCTTTCAGTTGTTGATCTTGCTACGTCCGGAATGAAGAATGAATATTCAGGAAAAGACGAAGTATTAAGATATATTATTGGAGTATGTAAGACAATTGAAATAACACTTGGATATGTTTATGTGAATGACAGTGATGCTGAAAGTAAAAGAAAGCAGATTGTTGATTTTGCGAAATATGTACAGGAGGAAGAAATAAAATGATGCGAGTAGGAACTCCACATTATAATTTTGATTCCACAAATGCGCAAGAACCATTTACATATATGGCGCGAATAATTGGCACAAATGAGATTGCTGTTGGTTATGTTGTGGTAGCAAAGGCAGCATATTGTCCAAAAAATACTTGGAAATATTACATAGAGTATAATGATTATAGATCGTATGGTTGTGGTGTTGAGTCAGCATATTTGGGACTCAAAAGAGTTGCAATTGATCCAGATACTATCGTTCCTTACAACCAATTAGCAAGAATAAAAGTGGATCAGGAACATGGTTATGATATTTTGCTTGAAGGAAATGATTTGCCGGGATTAAGAACTAGCTTAAAAATCGCATACAATGAAAAAATCCCAGAAGGCTTATATGCGCCAATTAACGAAGAGTATGCTGCAAGATATGAAAAATATGGAGCATGTTCTGAAGTTACACCAGAGAAAGGCGTTATAGAAGATGTTATTGAAAACAGTAAAATTCTCGAAAGAGTAAAACTTCTCGAAGCAATAAAGAAATTCTGGGATGAACATAAGAAAGACCATAAAACAGTTTTTGTTTTGGTTGGTGGAGGATATACCAAAGAAGATTGTGAAACTATAGAAGAACGTGCTCCTGGAATATTCACGCATTCGTTGACCAGTATGTATTTCGAAGATATGGATGCTTGCATAGAGGACTTTGTGAAATGTGTAGATCCGGAAGATATTGGAGCTTTTGATTATGGTACAAGGAGGAAAGAACAGGATGTTTCCAATTAATAACATATTATTTTGCCCGCTTTGTAAGAAACGTAGTGAAAGATGGATTAGTTCTGGATGTGCTTTTCAGATTAAAGGACACGAAAATTACACGTATTATAAAGAGTCTTGTACAAAGTGCCAGAAACATTTCTATTTGCCTTGTGGCAGTAATGGTATTATCGAAATGCGTATGAATGGTGTCCCTATTGAAGATGCAATAGAAGCCAAATGTAACGAGATAAAAATAAGACGCGGCGGGTTATTTACTCCTACGGACAGAGACAGAATTGAGAAACAATGTAAGGAAATATACGAAATGAATGAAAATGATTTAGTTATTTCGGAAGATCTTGTAAAGAAAGAAGATTTGAAAGTTGTCTCTGCTTGGATGTCGTGACCTAAAAATACATAGCAAAAAAGGATGATATGAATGAGATTTTTACTTTGGAAAATTCAATTGGATGAGCGCAGATATGCAAAATTCCAATGGTTATTATTCAAACTGTTTGGGAAAAGACCTAAAGCCCCTTGTGGTCACACTAAGAATGCAGTTGGCTATTGCTGCCATTTACCATTGAAAGTGAAATATTGTGATGTAATTAATAACGGCGATAAACATGAAGTGGTGTGTAAGTGCTGCGGGAGCAGGCGCATGATTTCGAGTGAATATATAAATCCATATGGTGATAAACCTTGGAGTATACTTTAAAGAGCATTATGAGAGAGCCAAAAATAAAGAATAAATATCATTTGAAACCGGCAGACATTAGCCGATTGGTCGTGAATGATCGTTCTAAAATCAAAGAGCCGTTGTTCTGGCGAAATGATGTGATAAATGCCTGGTGTATTTCAAAAAGCATTGGAACGGATGCAGATAGGAAATATTGCACTGATAATTCTGTATGGATTGGAATTTATGATAAGCCGTATTATCGCCACGAAGTACATTATCATTGTACTTGTTGGGGTGGTATGGGTAAATACAATTTTAAAAAGTTTTTCGATTATCAAGAAATTGAAACAGAAAAAGATTTGGAAACTCAGGAGGTGCTTTTACGATATATAAATCAGTTGTTAGACGAAGGAATTTTATCAATAAGAGAAAGGAACGATTAAATAATGAAAATTGAACTAAATGACAGTCATAAAGATAAAAAGTGGTTTTTAGAAGAATGTAAATTTATAGGTATCTAAAACGTTACAAGCACACTACAGTATATGTCTACTGTTTTAGAAGAATGTAAATTTATAGATATCTAAAACATTATTCTTGATATCAATAATATAATTCCGTCTTAGAAGAATGTGAGTTTATAGGTATCTAAAACAAACAGAATATTATTGTGTAAATCACTATCGTTTTAGAAGAATGTAAATTTATAGGTATTTAAAAACAATATGTAGTATAAAAGATGAGGATGCTAGTTTTAGAAGAATGTAAATTTATAGGTATCTAAAACTGTTCGAGCGTGGTTTCAGCCTGTGAGATTGTTTTAGAAGAATGTAAATTTATAGGTATCTAAAACAGAAGCCTAAGTTTACCGGCACGATATCGCGTTTTAGAAGAATGTAAATTTATAGGTATCTAAAACCTCAAATTTACAGAAGATATCTATAAATTTTTGAATATTAAATAAAAATAGAATTAGGATAAAACCTACATTATTATGAGATAATATGCTGTTGTGTAACTCTAGCAGCAGTTATATCGCTGAAATCTAAACATCCATTATATTCAGTACATTCTTAGTGGAAGTGATTAAGCATTATAAACTCATAATAATATTTTCAAAGAGTATTACCAGCTATAAGCTGAGATTTATTTAAGGAAAACAAAATTATGAATTATATAGATTTTGTATTTGTAACAGACAAAGACAGTTTACCATGTAATCCAATAAATGAGGGATATGCAGGCAAACTTTTGAGAACAGGTAAAGCAAAAATTGTGAATCATGATCCTTTAGTGATTAAACGGTTAGATGATTATTCGTCTAAAAATGAAAACAGACATACTATTACGTTGAAAGTTGACACCGGGTTCGGGAACATAGGATTTTCAGCTAGTGATGATAAACATGAATATATTGCAGGACAGGTAGAATTATTATCTGGAATTAGTGATAGGCTCGTTACAAAAAAAGGATATAGAACACAAAGAAGATCCAGATTGAGATATAGGAGAAACAAAAATATTGACTACAAAACAGTAAATAATCCGACATATAAGAACGGAAATAAAGATGGATGGCTTGCACCATCTGTAATTCATAAAATTGAATCTCATGTTAGAGTGATTGATAGAATAGCTTCGTGGATTCCGATTGATAAAGTAATTATAGAAACGGCAAATTTCGATATACAGAAAATTAAAGCAACGCTAAATGGAACTGCAATAAATGGAATTGATTATCAGAAAGGAGAAATGTATGGATTTGAAAACGCAAAACAGTATGTAAGAGAAAGAGATAATTACACATGCCAAATTTGCAAAGAAAAATTAACAGACAAAAGGCATGTTGTTATAGAAGTCCATCATATCATTCCCAGATCAAAAGGTGGATCGAACAAACCAGACAATATGATTTCATTATGCCATTGCTGCCATAAAAAAGTACATGAGAATAACAATGATAATAAATTGTTTAGGGAATTGCGACAGAGAAAAATAATAAATACATATAAAGACGCAACGTTTATGAATACGATGCGATGGGAGCTTTATAACAGATTAAAAGAAAATTATGATGTGTCGATGTCTTTTGGATATATTACTAGAATGAACCGAAAAAATGCAGGGCTGGAAAAGTATCACTATACAGATGCAGTATGCATTTCTGAATATCACAAAATAACACTTACAAAAAATATTTATTTGGTTGAACAAAAGCGATGCAATGATAGATGTATGGAATCGTTTTTTGATGCAAAATACATTGATAGTAGGGATGGGAAAGTGAAGAAAGGAAGCGAACTTTGTAAATCAAGAGTTGCAACTGCAAGTTCAAAGCGATCCACCAAAAAAGAAGATATAGACAATAAAAGAATATATAGACAAGAAAAAGTGTCGAAAGGAAAGAGGCGGTATGAGAATCATTCATATTGTTTAAAGCCTGGAGATTTAATATATATAAATTATGGGAATCACAAAGGGAATATAGCAGAAGTCACAACAATGCAGAAAAATCCAAATGGTACATATAAAATTGTATTCAGCTATGCTAATCCTAAATGTAAAATTCCATCAATAAATATCAAAGAAAAAGAGTACGTGGAATTAACTCATAATCAATGTGAAAAAATAAAAATTGTGCGTACAAGGAGGGGAATGATTTGGAGAAAAGTAAATAGATTGGAGTTTGAAGAAAATACAACAGAACAAATAGATAGGAAAGTAAAAAAATAAGTAAGAAGGATTTGTTTATGGAAAAATTATTGATAGATATTTCCGAATATCAACAAAAGGTTTTGAGCTGTATTAGTTCAGAAGAAATTAATAAATTTTTCGACTCAACAATATTTGCTGGCACGCCCGAAAGTAGCATGTGTAAACATGCTATGATTCATGGAATGGCTATTGCAAGCATGATGACAAGTCAGTGCGATCATGTAATTGTTGAGGAAAGACCTATTGGACATTGGAATTTATTGGATGAATGTTCAAACGAAGGTGTGTATTGCTCTGTATGTAATAAAAAGGTTTACAAGAGATATTATGCAAATCAAAAAGTGAAATCAAGATTTTGCCCGAATTGTGGGGCGATAATGAGATAAAAAATAAATAAATAGCATTGACAAAAGAACAAATGTTCTGTATAGTAATATACAGAACACTTATTCTAATCCCAGGGTGTTGCAGCACCCGTCCCACCCAGTCTTCCGTAGTAAGTATGTAAGCAAGCGGAATCTCGGACTCTCCAATTATACACCGGATGGGAAAATTTGGCAAGAATTAAGTGTTCTTTTTGTTGTAGAAAGGAGAGTCCATATGTTGTATGTAATGGCTGTAATAGGGACTATTGAGGTAGTTTATCATGTATGCTATATTGTAAATACTATAATGGATGTTTATAAAACCATACATAAATAATTAAAAAGATGATTGGAGAAAACATATGAGCAAACAAGATTTAGTAAGAGCCGAAATGGTGAATGCTATGAAAGAGAAAGATAAAGAAAAGAAAGACACGTTAGCTTTACTTCTGGCTGCTTTAAAAAATGCAGAAATTGATAAAATGCGAGTTTTATCACCAGAAGAAGAGGATGCAGTAGTACAGAAAGAGATCAAACAGACAAAAGAAACACTGGAAATGACACCAGCAGACAGAACGGACATTATTCAGCAGTGCAATAACCGCCTGGCAGTTCTGCAGCAATTCGCACCACAGATGATGAATGAAGCAGAAATTGAAAAGGTTATTTCTGATGTGCTGAAGGATCTGGAATTAGATAATCCAACCAAAAGAGAAAAAGGAAAGATTATGAAAGTTCTCATGCCACAGGTTAAGGGTAAAGCAGATGGGAAACTGGTAAATCAAATCTTAGAGAGGAAGTTGGCGTAATTGTGAGTATTGGTTTATTTGTAGGTATAATTTTAATGTCACCTATTATTCTTGATGGGATTGGATATGCCATAGCAAATCATGTAAAACCGTTACAAAAGATTTATTGCAAGAGAGGCTGGCATTGTCACATGAAAGATTATGAAACAACTGGTTTTGATGGAGCGTCATTGCATTGCAGATGTAAATGGTGCGGATATGAAGGACTGGTAGACAGTCAAGGAAATTTATTTTAGAAAGGCGAATTAAATAAACATGAAACGAATTGTAAAAATATTTTCTGCTGAATCCGGAAAACATGTGAACACATTTATGTTATGTGGAAGTGGCAGTGGACATTTTGATGGACATGATATATACCAGTGGGTTTCATATCCATACGGAACTATTTATCCGGAAGTTTTTAAAGATGCAGATGAAGCACTTGCTTTTCTTGATAACAAAAAGGAAATTACTTATGAAGTAATGGGTGGATGCCAGTTGACTCTCATAAAAGAGAATGGTGATTATACAACAGCTTCGCCACTGGTAAGAACACCAATAAAAAGTAGAGGTAAATAAATGAGAAAGAAAATTATTAACAAAGTAGCTTGTTTTGCAGCTATTATATTCATTCTATGTACTACATGTACGGCATGTGGAAAAACATATCAAGAAGTAACCGGGCAAAAGGATAATACAGAGTATAGCCTTTGTGGAAACTATTTTACACTTATAACAGAGTGGGATGATTCAGGAGCAATTTATAGGATTGTGTATGCGAAAGATACCAAAGTGAAATATTTTATCGCCAAATCTGGTTATAAATTTGGTATAACACCATTATATAATGCTGATGGTACAGTACAAGTTTATGGAGAGTAGAAAAACTATGGGACGGAAATTCAAAATTGATAATGATGCCTATGGTGAAGGTATCAAAATGTATAATAAAGCCACGATAGAACTTGTTCCTGGTGTTACGGTTTTGGTTGGTTGCAATGGTGCTGGTAAGTCAACACTATTGAAACAGTTATACGGAATTGTACAAAAAGAAAATATCCCATGCGTGATGTTTGACAATCTAAAGGATGGTGGCAGCAATGCAAGAAGCAAAGCCGGATTTTACGGAGATATTACATTTCTTGCAACGAGTATGTGTTCCAGTGAGGGAGAGAACATAGCATTAAACATGGGGAACTTTGCGAAAATGATTGGATCAATGTTCCGGAATAATCCGAATGATAACGAATATTGGATTTTTGCTGATGCAGTAGACAGCGGATTTAGCATTGACAATGTTGTTGAATTAAAAGATGAACTTTTTAAATTGATTCTGGATATTCATAAGGATAAGGAAGTATACATTGTAATTACAGCAAATGCATATGAAATGGCAAGAGGGGAACAGTGCTTCGACGTAATAAATGGAAAATATGTGTCCATAAAAAGCTATGAGAAATATCGCAGCGTTATTTTAAAATCAAGAGACAAAAAAGATGCAAGATATAAAAAATAATCAATAAGATAAAAGAAATAATGGTTGACACATAAAAGAAATAGTGATATTATATAGAAGGTGGAAAAAATAGTAATTTGTTTAATAATTGTATTTGGTTTTATATATGGGAGAGATTATTTTAGATTTTTTGAATCGTTTGGAAGTTCAGGAAATTATTTTCAATCAGGAACATATATTTTATCAATAAAGTGGTGGAATGTAAAATTCAACTGGTATGTTATTTATGATAAATGGCATATTGATATTTCGTGTACATTTCCTATAAAAGAACACATACTTAGAGAGTGTGTTGTTGTTATTTCCAGTACAGTTTAAAAACCTGTACTGTTGATATAGATAAAGATAAACAAAATAAAAGAAAGGAAACAAGATGGAAAAAGGACTAACAAGTAGACAGGTGGTTGAAAACCGAGAAAAATTTGGGACAAACAAGCTACCAGAGAAAAAAATGAAAACTGGACTGCAGTTCTTCATGGAAACATTTAAGGATCATATAAACCAGATCCTTTTAGCCATGATGATTGTGTTCACAGTTATTGCAGTGTTTGGGCAGGGTTCTTATTCAGAACCGATTGGAGTTGCAGCATTATTACTTGCTATTGCACTTCTTGGAATGAGTACAGGCTTAAAAAGCCAGAAAAGTGAGAAAGAATTAAAGGATAGGACATCGGTTCATTATTGCAATGTGGTTAGGGATGGAAAGATAGAACATATTAACACGGATGATCTTGTTGTTGGAGATTTGGTTATTGTTCAATCAGGTGAGGCTATTTATGCAGACGGATATCTTGTTGAAGGAAATTTAAAGGTAGATAATTCTGTTTTAAATGGAGAATCTGAGCCATGTAAAAAAAGTGCCTGGAATAAAGGAAATCCACATATTGAAATCGGTGGAAAAAGAAACGCAAATTCAGATGATTATGTAAATTATTATGCATTATTCTCCGGAACAACAGTGGTTGACGGTGAGGGAAAAATGATTGTAACCAATGTTGGAGTTAATACAGTAAACGGTCAAACAATCTCAACTATTGATGAAATTGAAGAAACAAAAACATCGTTGGAAATTCAGTTAGAGGATCTTGCTAAACAGATTAGCAAATTCGGGTATATTGGAGCTTCAATTATTGTAGTAGCGTTAATCATCACAAATATCATTCAGTATGGTGGCGTTGCAGAATATTTTGGAATTGGCTGGATTGGAGTTCTAAAGAATATTCTTACTATTGCAGTAACCGCACTTACCATTATTGTTGCAGCAGTGCCGGAAGGTTTACCACTTATCATTAATCTTATAACAGCACAGAATACGAAGATTATGATTAAGCACAATGTCCTGGCAAAACATACGAATAAAATTCCGGAAGCGGGAAATATTCAGTTGCTTTGTACTGATAAGACAGGAACACTTACAGTCGGAAAACTTGTTCCAGTTGAAAATGTAATGGGTAACGGAGAAAAAGTTACAAGTGGAACAATGGTGGATAGCTTATTCAAGTTGAATGTAGCGTTAAATAGCAGTGCTATGTATGACGAGAATAAAAACATTGTAGGTGGAAATGCAACAGAAAGAGCATTACTTACTATGATTGATAGTGATGAATATAAAACAATCACTGATTCTGTAAAGGTAACGAATGCAAAGAGCTTCAACAGTGCAAATAAATTCAGTGCAGTTGAAACTGATGGAAAAGACGGAAAGATTACATACTATAAAGGCGCGCCAGAACGTTTGATTGATGTAGCTGTTTCATATGAAGATGAAAATGGCACACATACAGTTGAAAGAAATAAATTAAAAGATATTGTAAAATCATACACGGTAAAAGCAATGCGAGTAATTGCAACAGGCTATAGTAGATCAGCATTGCCGGAAAATGGTTTACCTGATGATCTTATCATTACTTCATTGGTTGCTATTCGTGATGATGTACGTCCAGAAGTACCAGAAGCAGTTGAAAGAATGCATGATGCAGGTGTTCAGGTTATGATGGTAACTGGTGATGTCATTGACACAGCAAAAGCTATTGCGAAAGATGCTGGGCTTATCAAAGATGATACAGATATTGCGATGTCAGCTATTGATTTTGATGCATTATCCGACGAAGAAGCAAAAGAAAAATTGCCACATATCAAGGTTATCGCAAGAGCTACACCGAATACAAAGCTAAGAATTGTGCGACTGGCACAGGAACTTGGACTTTGTGTTGGTATGACTGGTGATGGCACAAACGATGCACCAGCTTTAAAAGCTGCGGACGTTGGCTTTTCAATGGGATCTGGAACAGATGTATGCAAAGAAGCCGGGGACATTATTATTACAGATGATAATTTTGTATCAATTACGGATGCAGTTCTTCTTGGAAGAACATTCATGCACAATGTTATGAAGTTCCTGAAATTCCAGCTACCTATCAATGTAGGTCTGGTAATTCTCAGCATTTTATATCCGATTATTATGGCTGTAGAAGCAGTTGCAGCAGTGCAGATTCTTGTAATTAACGTCGTTATGGACTCTCTTAATTCTCTTTCCTTTGGTGGAGAACCAGCAAAAGAAGAGTATATGAAAGAAAAGCCTATTCCAAAAGGATCGAAACTGTTATCAAAAGAAACTGTTAGTCAGATTGCGGTATCAGTTGTGGCATTTATAGGAATTTTTGGACTTACATTATTGCCAGCTATACAGAATATATTTGGAAATAACGAAGAAGTTTATGCAACAGCGAGATTTGCATTGCTTGTGATGATGGCAACATTCAACGGTTTCAATATCAGGACAGACGGATTTAACCTGTTTAAAGGAATCGGCAAGAACAAACTTTTTGTAGAGATAGCAATTGCGATTTTTGCCATTACATTTTTACTTGCACAGTTTGGTGGGGAAATCATGGGATGTACAGCAATGACACCCACGCAGTGGGGCGTAACGATAGCTCTGGCATTCTTAATTATTCCGATTGATCTTGTGAGAAAAGCAATCATTAGAAGAAAGTAGGAAATCATATGGTTAAAAGAGATAAAGAGTACAAGAAAATTGAAAATATAACATTGGGTTGTTACGCCGTAGGGTTGTGGCTTGCATGTGTAACAAAGTTTCTGCCATTTATCCTTTTAACTGTTATGGCATATCCTATTTCATTTCGAGTAGTAGATAATAAATGGAGTGGTAGAAAATGCCACTCCTAGAAAAAGAAAGGAAATAAAAATGGGATTCTTCGGTAAAATTTTTGGAAAAGAAGATACACCGGAAGTTGAGACGCATAATGACATCAATATCAATGAATCAAAAGAGAACTTAAATAAAGTTCTGGTAAATCTGTCAAAAGAAAGTAAAGTAGATCTGACAAAACATATTGCTAGAGTTGCACTTGCTATGGACTATTCTCGTTCAATGTCAGAAGTATTTCACGATGGTTCATTGCAGAGAACTATTTCAAGATTACTTCCGATTGCATTAAAATTTGATGACAATGGAAAACTTGAATCTTGGCTGTTTTCAAACGGTTATAAAAGTCTTGTTGCGGTTTCAAAGAGTAACTACGAAAAATATGTGAAAAACGTTATGCTGGAATCTGGAATGAGTATGGGCGGTACAGAATATGCACCGGTGCTTAGAGATATAGTTAGATATTATAAGGACGTAGAGCCGAGCGGAACTCCAGCGTTTATTATCTTCATTACAGACGGAGAAAATGAGGATAAATTAAGAACAAATGAGATCATTCTGGAATTATCCAAGTACAATATTTTTGTCCAGTTCATCGGAATTGGTAGAGAAAAATTTGAGTATCTCAAACGGCTTGATAATCTCAACGGAAGAAAACATGATAATACGGGATTTACGGCAGTAGAGGATATGGATAAGCTCAATGATGAACAGCTTTATACGGAAATTTTACGGCAGTATAAAGATTGGTTAAACAAGAAATAAAATAAAAAAGTTCAATAAAAAGGAGAAAATATTATGGTAAGTTTAGTAAAAGGACAGAAAGTAGATCTTACAAAAGGAAACGCAGGATTAAAGCAGATTATCGTTGGTCTTGGCTGGGATGCAAATAAGTACGATGGTGATGATTTTGACCTGGATGCATCAGCATTTCTTCTCGGTGCAAATGGAAAAGTAAAGAGTGATAAAGACTTTATATACTTTAACAATAAAAAACATCCAAGTGGCGCAGTTCAGCATATGGGAGATAATCTCACTGGCTCAGGCAATGGAGATGATGAGCAGATTATCGTTGATCTGACAAAAATTCCTGATGATATTGAAAAAGTTGCATTTACTGTAACTATCTATATGGCAGAAGAAAGATTACAGAACTTCGGTATGGTTTCAAATTCTCATATTAGAATGGTGAACAAAGAAACAAATGAAGAAATGATTCGTTATGACCTGGGAGAAGATTATTCAACAGAGACAGCAATGGTTCTTGGCGAACTGTACCGTCACAATGGAGAATGGAAGTTCAATGCAATCGGACAGGGATATTCTGGTGGTTTACAGGCACTTTGCAATAGCTTTGGGGTTTAAGTAGGAGGAAATAAAGAATGACAGTAAGTTTAACAAAAGGACAAAAAGTAAATCTTTCAAAAGCAGTAGAGAAACTGGCAAATGTAACTGTAGGACTTGGATGGGATATGGCACAGAATGGAAACAGCATTGATTGTGATTCTTCTGTGTTCGTACTTCGTGAATCTACAAAACAAATCTCAAAGAAAATAAAATCTGGGCTGTTCGGGATTTTCTCAAAAACAAAAACAGAAGAAGTTGCAGAATGCGGTCTGACAAGATCTGATGATATTGTTTATTATGGAAACCTTACACATGACAGTGGTTGTATTAAGCACAGAGGCGACAACCTTGTTGGTGGAACAGGTAAAAGGAATGATGATGAACAGATTGCAATTGATCTGAAGAAAATGCCAGAAGATATTAAAAAGTTAGTTGTAGCTGTGAATATTTATAACTGCAGGGTAAGAGGGAAGCATTTTGGAATGATTAAAAACTGTTATACAAGAATCGTAGATGATGCGACCAAAGAAGAAATCTGTCGCTACAATCTTACAGATGATTATAACAGATGTACAGCACTTATTGTTGGTGAATTATATCGTGATGAGAACAACGAGTGGCAGTTTAAAGCCATCGGAGAAGGAACACATGATAGCAGTATTCCAGGTATGGCAAAAAGATATAAATAAGGAAGGAGATAAAGTAACATGTCAGTAAGTCTTAAAAAGGGAGAAAGAGTTGCATTATCAAAAGACAGCATTGTAGACGGAATCTCTGTATGTCTTGGTTGGGACACAGCAAAATACGACGATGATGGAGATTTTGATTTAGATGCATCCGCTTTTGTTGTTACTAAAACTGGGATGACAAGATGCGATGAAGATTTTATATTCTACAATAATCTTGAACATCCGAGCGGCGGCGTTATACATAGTGGTGATAATCTTACCGGATCTGGCGATGGAGATGATGAGGTTATTAAGGTCATTCTTGAAAAACTGCCAAAATATGCAGAAAGAATTGTATTTTGTGCAACTATCTTTGAAGCAGAACGCCGTATGCAGAATTTTGGAATGGTTGATAACTCATACATTCGCGTTATTAATAACAAGAATGGAAAAGAAATCGCAAGATATGATCTTAAAGAAAAGTTCGGAAATTCTACTGCTATTATTGCCGGAGAAATTTATCGTGATGGAAATGATTGGAAATTCCACGCAATCGGTGAGGGTGTTGTAAGAGGGCTTGAAGAACTCTGTGAAAAATTTGGAATTGAGGTAGCGTAAAATGACAGTAGGTACAAGTAACGTAGTAATTTTTTGTATTTGCCTTTTGGTTGTTGTTGCAGTAGTGGCACTAATAGTCAATAAAACATTCTTTAAGCAGCTTGTAATCAAGTTTAGAGGAAGAACCGAAGAAGTAGTGAGACAGGATGCTTCTACACCAGATGGTGCAAGAGATTATTTCAACAATGCAATTAGAGAAAAAGAAACTTTATACAGCAATGCAGAACGGTCATATACAGAAATTGCCGGGAAGCTGGATGAAGCAGAGAAAGAGCAGTACGACTTAAAGAAAGAGTTAATGAAGATTGACAAATCCATTAACAGTTGCTTTGACTTTGGTGATGAAGAAAATGCCAGGCAGTATGCAATGAAAAAAGTTACCGTTCAGGGAAAAATCAATACATTAAAGGAAACTATCGAAGAGTACAAAAAAGCAAAAGAACAGCAGGAAGAAATCCGCAATGCAATTAAGCAAGAGCTTGATGAACTCAAAGAAGAGAAAGAAAGAACGGTTTACCAGATGGAAGCAGATCAGCAGATTATTTCTTTACATGAGGGAATGAATGCAAGTGCAAGTTCAAGTGAAAGTGATCGTATGCTTGAAAGAGTAAGAGAGGGTGCGCAGAGAACCAGAGAACGCGCTGCAGGTGCTCAAATTGCATATGATACCAGTTCTGAAGCTATGAACCGTAGAATGGAAGCGCAAGAAAGAAATCGCGAAGCTGATGATATTCTGGCAGAAATGAGACGTAGACGAGGTAACAAATAATGATTGTTATAAATATCGGAGCATTTGTCGTTTGTATCGCAACAGCTTTTGTTGTTGGTTTCGGTATTGCAAAAGCTAAAAAACATAAAAGATAAAGTATGTTTGGTGGAACAGGATTTATTCTGTTCCGCCATTACTATAAGAGGAATAATTGTATATGAAACCATTAGTGATTGAGGCAAAAGAAATACCCTATAAAGGTGAATACGTTTTGTACATGGGAATACATGATCTTCCTATTGATGAAAAAATTATATACCAAAGTGCTGAATTTTTCATATGCGGGAGAGAATATGATAATACAAAAGAGTATTGTTGTTGTAATAAGTTAGAAATATTTACAGAATCATTGAAAGATAATGAAGTTCCAGAAGATGTGTATTCTAAATGGAAAGTGTATTATTCAAAAATGGATAAAAATGAACTTATAGAAAATTACAAAAATACACATGTACATGTATTTGTTAGAGTATTTAATGGGAATAAAAAGTGGGATTATGAGAAAAGAAATTTTTAATAAAGAATTGATAGAAAAATATCGTGATGAAAATGGTTGGATTTCTGCAATTTATAAGCCAGAAGAATTTTTTAATGATAGTGAAAAGAAACGAAGAGAAGTGACGGTCATGGTGTCATTGAAAAACAACCGTGTTACTGTCGTGAAGCGAATGTATTGGGAATATAGTAATTCGTGGAGTTATGGCAGAAATCTTGGAGCTTCTGTTACAGCCTGGCAACCACTTCCAGAATCATATAAGAAGGTAATACGATGAAAAGACTCAATCCGAACATGGATGGCAAAGATCATATCAATGTGTACAGTGGGAGTCAAACAGAACTTGGACGCATGTTGAGCAATCTCTACAGGCAAGAAATAGAGACAAAAGACGGAAAATTTATGTCCGTAGAGGCGTATTGGTTTTGGCTTGGTATTTCAGATGAATGTCCGGCAAAAGATGAACTAAGAGAGTTATCTGGATATGATGCGAAGAAATGTGGCACTCAGTTGCGATTGTATTATCCTATTGAAAATCCGATAGAAGATTTTGAGGATCGTATCATTAGAGCTATTTGGTATAAGGTAAAGCGGCATGTTGACCTGTTTTTGCCAGAGTATAAGGATTTGCCACTCAAACATTATTATGTATATAGTGGTGGAACTGTACGAGATGTTTACGGTAAATACTGGTGGATGATGGAAGCTGAAGAAAAGATGAAAAAGTATATCTATAAAGAATTGGAGAAAAGGAATGGATAATACAGAAAATATTGAAGAGATCAAGAAACTGTTCAAGGAACGTGGTTTGGCTTATAAAGGAGATCTTATTGAGTCATTATCGGAAGAAGAGTTTAGAACCGGATGCATTAAGTTCTATATCCCACCGGAAGATGATGATGCGTGCGGAGAAAGTATCTGGGGATGGACAACGCCAGAGGATAAAGAGAAATACAATGATGATGATTTCTATGGAGAGATAAAAGCAATTCTTACCAATCAGCCACTCAACTATTGTGGTGCTTTAGCTTGGGGTTGTGAAGTTGTACTTAAATGCAACGGTGCAGATCGTCCGGATCTTTCCAATGACTTTATCAGAAATATTTTGCAGCCGATTATTGACAAAGAACGGAGTGAAGAAAATGAGTGAAAAGAACATGAATTGGGAATTTCTGGCAAATAAGGACTATGCTTTTTTAACAGAAGATCCAGCATTAGGAGATAATGTTATTCTTCTTACATATGGTGGCAGTCACGCCTATGGTACGAATATTGCTACATCAGATACGGATATTCGAGGAATCACTTTTAATCCTATCGAGAGTTTACTTGGAAACATTGAGTTTGAGCAGTTCGAGGATCGCAACACCGATACTGTAATTTATGGATTGAACAAAATGATTGACTTGTTGCTTTCTTGTAATCCTAACTGCATAGAAATTCTTGGATGTAAGCCAGAACACTACTTTATTATCAGTCCAGAAGGGCAGTTACTTCTTGATAACAGAAAAATCTTCTTGTCCAGGAGGGCAATTAAAACTTTTGGTGGATATGCGAATAGCCAGTTACGCAGACTGCAGAATGCGCTTGCAAGAGATTCATACCCACAAGCAGAAAAAGAAAAACATATCTTGGGTTCAATCACACATGCTATGGAGGACATTGTGAGCCGGTATCATAAAATCAATGGTGAACCAATAAAATACTCATTTTGTGGCGATCATGGGGCTTTACGGCACGCATTTAGCGAGTACAATACTGTAATGCGCCGTATGGAAAGTGTGAGACAGTTTGAATATGGCAGTATTGAGCTATACCCGGATGTTTCTGAAAGAGAAGATATGGAAGTAGAAATGTTCTGCGATGTAGTTTTGCACCATTACCCCCTAAGAGATTATAGAAACATATGGAGTGAAGTCAATACCATTGTTAAAGACTACGACAAACTGGGTAAAAGGAACACTAAGAAAGATGATTTGCACCTCAACAAACACGCTATGCATCTTGTACGGTTGTATCTTATGTGTATTGATATTTTAACGAAAGAAGAAATTATCACATATCGGGAATCCGATCACGAATTACTTATGAGCATTCGTAATGGCGAATACCAGAAATCAGATGGGACGTATTGTTCTGAATTTTTTGAGTTGGTTGATAATCTTGAAAAGAAGATGAAGTACGCTGCTGAAAATACATCATTACCAGAACAGCCAGACAAAGAGGCTGCTTATGAAATGCTCGTTGAAATGAACAAAGAACATATTCTAAGAACTAAAAGTTCCTGGAAATAATTTCCAGTTAAAAGAAATAAATATTTACATATTATGGCATATATGGTAAAATGAGATTTAGCAATCAGGAGGTGTATTAATATGAAGAAGGCAATTGTATTTTTAACAGCATTAACGCTTATGTTTTCTGCTGCTGGATGTGGGAAAGAAGTAGTTGTAAATGAATATGGAGAAGAAACTTTCGTTTATGGTGATCTCATAGAAATTAGTCATCGAGATTATAATACAACTAAGAGAGAAAGCCTTGTGTATGATAAAAATACAAAAGTTATGTATTGGCTTTTTTATGATACCTGGGATGGTTGTATGTCTGTATCTCCATATTACATTGTTGATAAAAATGGAAAACCAGAGATAGGAGTGTATAAAAAGAATTATGAACCTTGATATAATTATGCCAAGTAATGTAAAAATGATTTTAAACAAAATAAAAGAAAACAAACATGAGGCGGTTATTGTTGGGGGATGTGTGAGAGATTCTATTATGGAATATATGCCGCACGACTGGGATATTGCTACATCAGCACAGCCAACAGAAATAATAGAAATATTCAAAGATTTCCGTATTATGACTGCTGGATTAAAGCATGGTACAGTAACAATAATAATTGACCATGAACCATATGAGATAACCACATATAGAGTTGATGGAAAATATACGGATTATCGTCGTCCTGATACAGTAAGTTATACAAGAAATTTGGCTGAAGATTTGCTGCGAAGGGATTTTACAATTAATGCAATTGCTTATGACGGAGAAAATATCATTGACTTACATGATGGTGTCGATGACATAAAAAATAAAATTATAAGATGTGTAGGAAATCCAGACGACAGATTCAGAGAAGATCCTCTTCGTATTCTCAGAGCTTTAAGATTTGCTGTTAGATTCAAGTTCAAAATAGAAGAAAATACTGCAACAGCGATGAGAAAACATATGAAGCTGCTCGATCATATTGCGATTGAAAGAAAGCAAAGTGAGTTTACAAAAACTATTTGTACAGACGAAATTAGTGGCAACTTTGATATTTTAAAAGAATACCAGGATATTTTGAGCTATATTATGCCGGACATTGCCAAGATAACAAAGTGGGATAAAACAGTAGACATGATTCGAAACTGTGATGGCTTATGTGAAAAGCTAGCAATTTTAATTGATATGGCTAAAATAGAGAACTATCATAAAGTAGCTGATATTCTTATGAAATACCCAAATAAAGTTTCGAAGTCTGTATGTAACATTATGGAATGTAGAAAAGAACTTATTACGGATTCTATTAGAAGCATAAGGCATTTATTATCAAGATATCAAAAAGAAGATATAATAAAAACTATTAACTTTAAGTTGGCAAAAATGATATCTGATGAAAATGCGGGAAAATCAATGATACAGTGTTTATATAAAGCACAAGATATCGTTGAAGAAATATGTTCAAATCCATGTGAATATTGTTATGATTTGAAACATTTGGATATAAATGGACATGATTTAAAAAATATTGGCATTCCAGATGTTGAGATTAGTCATTATCTCAATGGTCTTTTACAACTTGTGATTGCCGGGGCAGTAGAAAATAATAATGAAAAATTAATTGAGGTTGCAAGAATTTCAAGATTTTGAAAATATTCTATTGACGTATACTGTTATTGAGAGTAAAATAAAAACATACGTTCGATTAGAAAATTTCGCTACTTACTTGGATTCTGTCGAAAGGGGAATAGAGGAATGAAGTTTAACTATCAAGAAAACATGTGTGTGAATGTAAAAGAAGCTATTGAGAAATCCACAAAAAATGATTACGTAGATTTTGGCGATGCACTTGGAGTTATTGTACATAAATCTTCTTATTTTGAGGTGATTATTGTGTATGACGAAATCCATGATATTGTAAGCGTCGAAATTGTAAAAAACGATACTGATTGTCTGAAGATTCGAGAAAAAGACCTGGAAATGACAGATGAAGAAAGAGATTTAATCGTGAAAGAATTGAGCACCCACATAAGCTAAAGGAAATAATTGTTGTTTTCATGTTGACACCTCTTGAAAAATATGTTATCTTTAAGATAACAAAATATAGAAAGGGGTAGTCGCATGAAATCAACAGACAGTAGGAATCAGTTAATTGAAAAAGTGAAATCATTCATTATGGGTATTAGCCCGGCAAAGACTAAAGAGCTTGAAGAAGAAATCATGCATGACAATAAGATTACAACAGGTGATTTCTTAAAGATGCTGTCTGGAAGATATTCACTTGAAGATGCAAGCGATGCAGAGTTATATTGGATTTTAAATGCTGCCTCAAAAGTATCAAAAACTGTTGGGAAAATAGAAGATTATTTTGAACCAGCAGAAATTATGAATTATAAATATTACGATCCAGAAAATGATAATAATAGTTATAAAAATGGAATCGTTTTTAAGCATGTACAAAAGCTTGCCGATAATCAATATATGTTTCCGTTAAGTGTAGGCGAGATTAAGAAGCTGAAAAATGCTAATAAACTACAAATCATACCTGAGTTGCAGCGAAACTATAAAAAAGATAAATACGGTGAGTTAAAAACAAAAGTAAATAAGAAAAGTGCTAGAGAAATTGCAAATCTTATAAATAACGGTGAGTTCTTTTATAATGGTATAAGATTTAATCTGATGGACGACGGTGAAGCTGATCCTCCAGTTTACAATGAGGATAATGAAACTTTGACAATAACATCAGGAACAATTATTGTACCAGACGGAAATCATCGTTCTATTGCGTGTGAATTATCTACAAAACACCAGGATGATAAATTTGGTATATTTTTCACATATTTAACTGCAACAGATACCAGAAGAATCTTAAATCAGGAATGGACAACTGTTCCTATTCCAAAACGCCACAAAGATGCTATGAAGCTGACTGTACAGAATAAGATTGTTGACTCAATTATGAGAAGTAGTGATGCAGATGAGTTGTATGTAAAGAATATTACGAAAGATGGCGTTGAACTTAGAAGAGGAAGCGGCTTTATTCTATATATTGAATTTGCAGAGGCTATATCAAGATATTATGATGTAGAATTGCTAAAAACAAAAGCAGATCAGGATGAATTAAGAGACTGGCTGATTACATTTATGAATTATCTTACAAAAATTATGTATGATGATTTTAGTAATTTTGCGAAGGTAAAGAAAACAAAATGGTCAGTTCATTATCTGGCGATTAACTATTATATAATGATAAGCAGCATTTTAAAGGGAAACCCTGAATGGAGAGAAATCTTAACTCAAATTATCGCAAATACTGACTTTACAGATAATGAAATTAAAAAATATTGCGTAGACGGTAACAGACGACACTTTTTCCAGTTTTGTAAAGAAAAGGAGGACGCTATATGTACAATGATAAAATGAAAAAAGATTTTTTGAACACATTAGCGAACGAAAATTCTTATAAAGCATATATACGTATTTTCCAAGGCATTGAAGATCTTGAATCAACATTCAATAAAGATATTTGTGAAATGAATACGGATGAAATACTTACGGTTTTGGATCTTAAAACAGGAGCAAAAGCCGGAAACCTTATACAAACAATGAGTTTATTAAAAAGTTATATTGATTGGTGCTTGCAAAATGGAAAAATTGTTGGAGAAAATAATTTTGAAAAAATAGATTTTAGCGAAGTTAACCAGTCGCGTTCTCTTCTGGTGCAATACTTAAAAGACGAAGAAGAATTTGAAAGAATGTGTTCTGAGGTATATAAGATAACATCAGATTACAACGATGGTGTAGAAAAGCCAAATGAGCTGTTAGTCCGTTTGATGTTCCTTGAGTTAGAACCGGAAGAGATTATGAATTTAAAGAAAACTGATGTTGATTATGAGAATATGATAATTCATAGTCCTTTATATCCAATTGACTATCATGTGTCGCAAAAGGAACTGTTGTTATGTAGATTTTGCGCAGAGCAGGAATCCGTTGATTATGCAGAATCAGAGAGGTCGAAAGATAAAAAAGAACGCATTTGTGATAATGAATATTTGATAAGATCAAGAGTTAGTGCATTGAGAAAAGGAAGATCTGAGAATGCCACAATAAGCACTGTTAGGATCATGCGCACTGCCAGAGAATTTTATGAAAAATATTATGAAGAGAGTAATATATATAAAAAACTTACTCAATCAAAACTGGCAGAAAGCCACAGATTAATTAGAATACACAAATCTGGTACACCTATGGAATATATTGATACAATAATTAGAAATGAAATTCTTGTAAAAGAACCGAATATAAAAAGCACAACGATGTATTCCAGGTTATTTAATTTGAAGAAATTATATGAAACTTGGGAAAAGGCGTTTTATCAAAATTAATGGGTGGGAACTTTCTCACCCTACCGAATAATAAGAGATAAAAGAAATAAAAAATATGTTAAAATACTATTGACAAAAACAGAAAAGTATGATAATATATAATTGTTCAAGAGAGAACAAAAGAAATAAATAGGCTAGGGTAGCTCAATTGGTAGAGCGCATAAAAGAAAAACGTGTCTAGCATTCAGACACTTACAGCAAAATTCTTTTCCATTACATACAGGATGTTGTTATGAGTTCAAGTCTCATCCCTAGCGATCAAAGACACACGCAGCAAATGAATAAAAGGATAAAGAAAGATTTTGGTGGTCTGACGAAACGGTTCAAATCCGTCCTGTGTCTTGAAAATGCAGAGTTTGTAACTTGACATTGTGGGCGTTCAGTGGCATCTGACCCGGACTGCATTGGATTTATTGGGTATTGTATAACCTACTAAGAGGGATATCTTAGTCAACACCGAAATAATAAATATGGGATTGATCTGGTTGATGCTTTTGAATGTGTATTGCGGTGGGAAGCACATACAGCAATTTTACACAAGATGAAAACTTTCACATGTTTTTAGTTGCGGTTCGATTCCACACGATCCCAAAAACCCCACCATTATTTTTTTTGAATAAGATAAACAAAATAAAGAAAAAGCTGTGATAGCTCAAATGGTAGAGCAACGTTAAGTCAACCAATGTGTCTAGTATTAGGCATATACAGCAATTTTAACGATAGCATGTTAAGCCGTAGGTTCTTGGTTCGAGTCCAAGTCACAGCGTCGGCGTATAGACAAAATGGGTAAAGTCATCGGTTAAAAATCGTTTATCTGTTCCACCCCTCCACAAAACCGAAATGTGTCGGGTTCGAATCCCGGCTACGCCAATAGATTATGTGACCTTGTACGATGTACAGGACAAGCGCATGTCTGGTTGTATAATCTACGCTAGCTGTAAAATTTTGATTTCTGCTATCAAGATTTATACAGACGGTGAAACTTCTGATGCCAACGGATGAATGCTAAAGCAGATAGCATTTGAGGCACAAATGTCTTTGCGAAGTTTCGGTTGGCGTGTTAGTGCCTTTTAGCAAAGACTGGATATCCACATTATAATTTGTTACAGTTTTTACATCTATCATTGTTACGTTTTTATGACATTCTGGAAAGACAGAATGTAGCGAATATAGCTCAGTTGGTAGAGCTAACAATTAATGTTGAGCATAGGTTCGAGTCCTATTATTCGCTTAGGCAAGTGGTAAAACAATATACATATATCAATAAAAATTTATGAACGGTGTTTAGTATTTAGACACATACAGCAAATTTAAAATATAACAGTTTGAAGAAAATCAAAAATGCAGGGTATAGATTTTACATGATTTAATCACACTTGCCTTTTAGGAATGTTAGCTCAGTTGGTTAGAGCGTCCGCCTCATAAGCGGATGGTCATGGGTTCGAGTCCCATACATTCCACTATTAAAGACACAAAACAGCAAAGAATCAAATTATTGTGCGTAGGTAAAGAAAAAACGTGTCTTGTAAAAATGTGCATGTAGCTCAGTCGGGAGAGCATCTGACAAGAATAATAAGACTTGTGGAAAGCCTTTAACAGCAACTATAGATATGGGAATCAGATAGTCGCAAGTTCAAGTCTTGTCATGCACATTCTAATTTTTTATACATTTCATCAAAGATAAAAGTAATAATGTATAGGAATTAATAACTTTAAAAGTGATTCGGAAAATTAGGAGGAAAACCAAAATGGGTTTTATGGATTCTGTAGAAAAAGAATTAAACGGCGATATGAACAGAAGCCGGACAGAGAATGGCGCACTGGGTTACAGAACAACCGGGAAATATCTGCTTGATCTGAATTTCGCCACTGCATCATTAAGAAAAATGCAACCAACAGAAATCACTGGTAAATTTACTGATGCATTTCTGGATAACAAACTGTATGCGCTGAAATGGCTCTTCTATCTGCGTGACGCAAGAGAAGGACTTGGAGAAAGAAGAAGCTTCAGAGTTATCATGAACCATCTGGCGAACACTGAACCAGATATTGTGAAAGCGTTTGTGAAACTCATTCCTGAATATGGCAGATACGATGATCTGATGTGCCTGCTTGGAACAGAGTGCGAAGTTTATGCGTTGGCTGCGATTAAAGAGCAGTTAGAAAAAGATTTAAAAAATATGGAAGAAGGAAAGCCAATATCCTTACTTGGAAAATGGCTTCCGAGCTGTAATGCTTCTTCTAAACAAACAAAGAAGAACGGAACTATTGTTAGAACATATCTTGGGCTGAGTGAGAAGAATTACAGAAAAATATTATCAAAACTTCGTGAATATATTAAAATTGTTGAACGCCAGATGTCTGCAAAAGAATGGGGCAAAATCAATTATGAAGCAGTTCCATCAAGAGCAAACCTGATTTACAATGACGCATTTCTTAGAAACGATGAGGAAAGACGTAGAGAATACCTGGGAAATCTTGAAAAAGGTGAAGCTAAGATTAATGCAAGCGTACTTTTCCCGCATGATATCGTTCATAAGTATGGAGGTTATTATTCTGTAAAGAATAAAGATACCGCGATTGAAGCATTATGGAAAGCACTTCCGGATTTAGTAGAGGGTGATTCTTCTACATTGGTTGTAAGAGACGGATCGGGAAGTATGACTTGCGGAGTTGATTCGAATAGCAGTGTTACGGCATTGGATGTAGCAACAGCATTGGCTATCTATTTTTCTGAAAGATCATCTGGAGAGTTCAAAGATAAATATATTACATTTGGAAGTAGACCAAAAGTAGTAGACCTTACTGGAATGGATTCGCTGAGAGATAAGCTTATCAGATCATATAGAGAATCAGATTGTTCCAACACAAATATTGCAGCAACATTTGATTTAATCCTTAATGTAGCAATCAATGGGGAAATGAAGCAGGAAGATATGCCGAAAAACATTCTTATCGTAAGCGATATGGAATTTGACTATGCTACAACAAACAGACCAAATCAGAAACTTTTTGATACGATTGCTGAGAAATTCGAAGTGCATGGATATAAAATGCCGCGACTGGTGTTTTGGAATGTAAATTCAAGAACTGGAACAATTCCTGTAAAGGAAAACGAACTTGGCGTTGCACTTGTTTCTGGATTCTCAGTAAACATTATAAAAATGGTACTCAGCGGTGAACTTGATCCGTACAAGTGCCTGACAGATCAGCTTGATTCCGAGAGATATGCTCCGGTAGAAGCTGCAGTAAAAGATTTATTATAGAGTAAAAATTTATACGGTGACATATACAGCCAAAGGCTAAAAATGTCCGTGTGAGACACATACAGCAAACCTAATTCTGCATTCAACTTTTAATTGAACGAGCAAAATAAGTGTCTCGAAAACGTATATTTCTTACATTGGTGGATGGAAGTGATTCTATCAAGCATCACCAATTCCACCAGTTTAAAAATAAATATTTTCGAGATAGAGGAATTAATGAGAAAGTTAGCAACAATTAGAACAATTGCTAATATCAAGCCGATTCCGAATGCTGACAGAATTGAGGTAGCACAAATTGATGGATGGGAAGTAATTATCTCCAAAAGTGATAATTTTTCTCAGGGGGACAAGGTAGTTTACATCGAAATTGATAGTAAAATGCCAAAAACTCCGGAATATGATTTCCTGAAATCAAGAAAGTATGTTGTTAAGACCATTAAGTTACGTGGTCAAGTTTCACAGGGACTTGTTTTGCCTTTGGCTGTTTTGCCGCCTGGCGATTATAAAGTTGGTGATGATGTAACAGAGATATTAGGTGTTACGAAACATGATCCGGAAGCGGAACAGGAAAATGCAATTGTAGCGGAAAACAAGAAACGGAATCCAATTATTAAATATTTTATGCGGTTCAAATGGTTCAGGAAAATCTATCTGAAACCATCCGTAAAAGACACTTTCCCGAATTGGATTAAAAAGACAGATGAAGAAAGAAACCAGAACATGACAAGACTGTTTGAAAAGTTGAAAAGAGACAAAACAGTGTTGAGTGTGACGGAAAAGGTTGATGGCACTTCTGCCACATTTTTCTTAAAGAAAGTAGGAAAGAATAAATATGAGTTTGGAGTTTGCAGTCGAAACAAACGGCTTGTGACAGAGGATAATTCGTATTATTGGAATGTGGCGAGAAAGTTCAAAATCAAAGAAACATTACAGACGCTTATCGGTGGACTTGATTGGATTGTTCTTCAGGGAGAAATTACCGGAGAAGGAATCCGGGGAAACAAATATCCGATGGATGGCGGTGAAAGATTCTGGGCGTTCAATCTGATTTCACCAGAAGGAAAGCTCACAACAGAAGAGATGCAGAGAACCCTCCTGCATTATGGAATATACATAGTGCCGATTTTTGATGACAAATTTGTTATCCCGGAAGATTGGGAAATTTCAGATTTGGTGCGTTATGTACAAGGGAAATCCCAGATTTATCCGAGAGAAAGAGAAGGTTGTGTATTCAGAAATGTTGAACAGAACATTTCTTTCAAATGCATAAATCCAGAGTTCTTAATTAAGAACGATCTGTAACAAAAGGAGAAAATAAAAGTGGACACAAGCGATTTCGCGAAACGAATGAAAGAGTATGAGGATGTAAGAAAAGATTATCTGACAAAAAGAGTTCCTGTAATGATTAGGATTGATGGTAAAGCATTCCATACATTTACAAGAGGTTTGGCAAAACCTTTTGATAATATTTTGATAGAAGCAATGCAGCAGACTATGAAATATCTTTGCGAGAATATTTCCGGATGCGTACTGAGATATACACAGAGCGATGAGATTACCCTTTTACTGATTGATTATAAATCAATGGCACAGGGAGCATGGTTTGGATATGTAAAGCGTAAGGTTGAAACAATTTCTGCAAGCATGGCAACAATGGCATTTAACAAGTTCTATACTGACATCGTTAAAGAGAGAGTCAGAAAGGAACTTAAAGGATGCGAAACAGAAGCCGATAAAAAGAAAGTAACAGATTATTATACCAAATACGCTAGGAAATGCGGAAAGGCAATGTTCGACAGTCGGGCATGGAATATGCCAGAATTTGAAGTTATTAATGGGTTTATCTGGAGACAAAATGACTGTGTGAGAAATTCTATTCAGTCAGTTGCACAGGCAAACTTTTCAGCAAAGCAGCTTGAACATAAGAACCAAAAAGAACTTATGGATATGCTCATGTTGAAGAAGGGTGTGAACTGGAATGATTATCCAATTTACCTTAAAAGAGGAACTTGTTGTGTCAAAGTTCCACAGACCTATAATGAAGGAACACCAGACGAGTTTACACGTAGCAAGTGGGTTATTGATAAGGAAATCCCCACATTTACTAAAGATCGCGATTACATTGAGAAACGGTTTAAGAATATTCGTACAGTAACGAATAAAATAGATCAGAAATAGTAAATCTGGCATATGTGATTATATTTTATTGTTGGTTGGTTTTGTAAGTAGAACGAAGATAAAATGTTGATTTTATTTAGAAAATCAATCAATTTTACATAGATGGCAAAGAGAAATTAAAAGTAAAAAGAAAGGATCTCGAATGGGAGAAATTAAAATTACAGAGAAGTCAACAAAGGCACAGATTTTAGAAGCATATAACCAGGCTTTAAAAGAACTGGAAACTTTAAAAGCAATGAATGACTCCCCAATTGAAACAGCAAAAAACGAAGCACTTAGAGCATCACTCAAAAATGCAGAAACAGCAGCAAAAAATTCAGTGTTCTCAGAAGAAATCATTAAGCAGTATAAAGATTTGAAAATTGCGATTGATGAATATAAAAAAGAACTTGAAAGTTTGTACGGAATCAAAACCGAAGCAGATAGCCTTGCAGCAATTATTAATGCTCACAAATTTAAAATTGCTGATATGGACACAGAATATAAAAAGCTGAAAGATGAACAGGATTCTAAGTTAGCGAAACGTAAAGCGGAAGTTGACGAAGAGATTGAAGAACTTGAAAATAAGCTTTCTAAGGCAAAAAGTAAAGCTGATAAAGAAGCGGAAGAATATGAAGAAGAACTCAAAAAGAAGAGAATCCGTGAAGCAGATGAATACAAATACAATCTGAGAATGAATAAGAAAGTTGATTCTGACGCATGGGATGATGAAAAATCTAAAAGAGAAGCAGAAATCCAGAAGCAGGAAGAGGCAGTAAAAGCCCGCGAAGATGCAATTACAGAAAAAGAGAAAGAAATCCAGGAGATGAAAGAGAAGATTGAAGCATTCCCTGGTGAACTGGAAACTGCAAAAGAAGAGGCTGCGAAAGAAGCGAAAGCGAAAGCTGAAAGAAGTTTTGCATATGAGAAGCGTGCAATTGAGTCTGATAAAAAACATGCAGAAGAAATGGCAGCGGCAGAAATCGCCAACCTCAAGAGTCAGGTTGAATCATTAAAACAGGCTAACAATGAATTAACGAATAAACTTGATGACGCATACAAGAAGATGAACGAAGTGGCAACTGCAACAGTTCAGGCAGGAGCTACAGTTAAGGTTGTCTCTTCAGATAAATAATTAAAATATCGACAGTTACACGGAACAACATGATAGTTTGATTATGACAACTAAGTTTGACTTGTATATGTTATACCATAAGGATCTTGTGCTACCGACAGAAAAATATTATGTATATGTCCATAAAAATCCTCTGACAAACAAAATATTCTATGTCGGATCAGCACAAGGAAACTGTATGAGGGCTTATGAGTTCGATAAACACCGCAACCAACAATGGAAAGAAGAAGTAAAATCTTTTGGTGGCACTTGTAATCTTATAGTTGAAATCGTGCAATACTGTGATGATCCAATAGAAGCTCAAAAAGCGGAGTTTCAGCTTATATATAAACTGAAGAAAATTGGAGAAGCATATTGTAATAATGAGGGTGATACTTCATTTCAACGGAAATATCCAAAATTAAGATACCATTTATACAAAGATGATGAGTATTGGTATTTTGATAAAAAATCCGAATTGTTTCTATATTGTGCAGAAAAATATAATCTGAGCAAACGATTAGTAAACATGATTATCAAAACTGGGAAAGAATACAACGGCGCGAAAGCGGATGCAAAAGGACTTAGAATTATTAAAGAAGGAAAGGAACACATGTAATGTTAGAAATTATATTAAAGCTTCTTAATGAAAATCCAGAAGTAGCAATTAACCTGGTACATGGATATATTGAAAAATATAAACCTGTTGTCTATGGACTTGGCAATGAATGTCTGGAGATTGCAAAAGACTATGTTGAAAATGATGAATTACACCACTTATGTGCAATGGCGAAAAGAAAAACATTTTTGGCATATACAGAAGTTGGATTCACAGAAGATCAGGCACTTGCACTTATGTTAAACGATAATTTGCAGCTTATGAAAAATATGAAACAGGTTTCTGCCTCTGTAAATTCTTCGAAAACAGTAAACTAAGATATAAAAGTTAAAATATATAAACAATGAATTTATAGGAGAATAGAATGGTTAAATGGTTTGAAGAACTGAGTGCCGTTAATGTAAATGAGCATATTAAGCAAAAAAATGGTCTTAATTATTTGAGTTGGATGTGGGCTTGGCAAGAATTAAAGAAAAAATTCCCGTTATCTTATGCAACTGTCCATGAAACTGAAGATGGAATGTTGGTATGGCGCGATCCAATTGGATGTCATGTTAAAACTTCAATTACGCTTGTATGGAGCGAAACAGATGCAGAGGGAAATGAAGTTCTGAAAGAACATACCGCAACTGAGTACCTTCCAGTCATGGACTTCAGAAATAAGGCAGTGCCATATGAAAATGTTGATTCAATGATGGTAAACAAAACGGTGCAGAGAAGTCTTACAAAATGTATTGCAAGACTTGGACTTGGCAGCTATATTTTTGTTGATGAAGATCTTCCAGAAGAAGAGAAAAAAGAAAACGAGAAAAAGAAGAAAGAGAAAAGTGAACTGGACATTGCAAACGCAGAAGCATTCCAGTTAGCAAAAGAGCTTTCAAAAGAACATAATACCGAAGTGGCGGCTATTTGCAAAAAATACACCACAAATGGTAATCCAAAAACTATTAAAAATATTGAAGATACAAAGTCTTTAATTGAAGAGTTAAAAAAAATAAAATAATTATCTTATAAGGAGAAAGAAATAATGAATAACGTTAGTTTAACAGGAAGATTAGTAAGAGATCCAGAAGTACGTTATAGCCAGGGAGAAAATCCTACTGGTGTTGCGAGATATACACTTGCAGTATCACGTCCATTTAAAAGCAATAATGGTGGACAGGATGCAGATTTCATTTCATGTGTAGCTTTCGGAAAATCTGCTGAGTTTGCAGAGAAGTACATGAAACAGGGCATGATGTTTGCTGTTACCGGAAGAATCCAGACAGGAAGTTATGATGGAAAAGACGGGAAGAAAGTATACACAACAGACGTTGTTGTTACTACACAGGAATTTTGTGAGAAAAAAGGTGATGCACCAGCAGCGGGGAATACAGCAAAACCAGCTAAATCAGCACCAGCGGCAGACGGATTTATGAATATTCCGGACGGAGTAGATGACGAGCTTCCATTTAACTAGGAGAAAATATGAGCGCACCAACAATAAACATTGAAGAAAATAAGAAACTTTTTCTTGATCTGGTTGGCTCAATTGAAAGAGATGGAATTAATGAGCTTGTGGCATTTTTAGAAAAATCTGATTTTTTCACAGCCCCAGCTTCTACAAGATTCCATTGCTCTCTTCCTGGTGGATTAGCATTACATAGCTTAAATGTATATCATATGTTCGAGCATAAATGCAAGTCAGAACCATTTAAAAGCATTTTAGGTGATATGCCGGAAGATTCCAGAAAAATAATCACTCTTTTGCATGATGTATGTAAGACATATATGTATGAGATTGATTATAGGAATAAGAAAATTTACAGTGACACTGGATCAAAGAGAGATGAAAAAGGAAGATTCGATTGGGCGGCAGTCGAATATTACACAATAAATGATCGTGTTCCTTATGGACACGGAGAAAAATCGGTCATGATGATCGAAGAGTATATTAAATTGCAACCTTTTGAGAGATACGCTATTAGATGGCATATGGGTTTTTCAGAGCCAAAGGAAAACTGGAATACTCTTGGAACAGCAATTGAAAAATATCCAGTAATATTGGCTCTACATCAATCTGATTTGGAAGCTACATATCTTCTTGAAAAAGATATGAAGTCTGATTAATGAAATTTGGGAGAGCTTATGTTCTCCCTTTTTATTATATAGAAAGAGGAATAATCAATGGGTACAAAACAATTCAAATGTGGTTATGGACATTGCGCCCACAAAAACAAAATTGTCTATGAACCTGAGTCTGTAAAAATTAACACTAGAAGATGGCATAAAGATTGCTATGAACTTCAAGGACTAATTGCAGAAATTGAAGAAGATTATATACAACATGTTAGCAAATCTGTCCCTATCGCATATTTAAGAAAAGTTATTAATGAAATTGTATTTGGGGAAAAATTGGAAAATGCAAATATTGAAAAGTGGGAATCAAATCTTAATGCCGGAAGATATTTAAGTTTTTGTCTTAAATTTGCTATTGCGAATAAAATTCCATTAACACATCCACCAGGAATGTATTATCTGATTGATAACGCAAGAATTAAAAAAGCATATCAAAAAGAGAATGAATTGAGAATACAAAAAGAAATAAAAGAAGAAATGAAACACGAAGAGAATACTGCTTCTGCTCCAGTAAGTGTGCCAGTAAGTGTGCAAGTTAAAGCTACCACTCAAAAAGGAAATACAATTGGATTTGGTAGCATCTTAAAAGGAGGAAAATAATGTCAGATGAATTAAATGTATTATGTGATACCCAAGCGGAAGCTGGTGTGATTGCGACATTAGTTCATCACCCGGAATTTATACTTCAGAGCGATTACTTGAAGCCCGGATATTTTTACCACAAAGAAAATGGCTGCATATACTGGGCTATAGATGAATTATTTAAGTCCGGTGTAAAAGTTATTGATACTTTTAATATTACAAATAAGCTACAATCGAATGCGGCAGTAAAAAAGAAAATTGATAGTGTCAACATGCCAGACATGGATGATTTCTTTGATATGTGTGAAGATGCTGCCAGAACGACCATAGAAGAATATAACTTGCTTGTTGCTCAAGTTGTTACATTATCTTTTAAAAGAGATCTTATCAAACTGTTTGATAGAATGAAGAAAAAGATAATTCAGACTCCAATGGAATTGAATGAATTAAGTAATGATGTATACACAGAACTTGAAAAATTAACAAGCAAATATATATTCAACAGAAATGTGTTGAGATTTGGCGATAAAGCAAAAGACATATATCAGGAGATTAAGGATAGGCGTGACGAAAATGGTATTATTGGTATTCCATCAAAATTCAATAAAGTAGGACAATATTTCTGCTATGAACGTGGCGAACTGGTGATGATTTCTGGACGAATGAAGATGGGAAAAAGCTCCTATATGCTTAATGAGGCAATGGATAAAATACAGAAAGGCATTCCTACTGTATACTTCGATACGGAAATGAGCGACAGACTATTTTACATCAGGATGATGGCAAATCTTACTGGTATACCACAGGATAAAATAAAAAAAGGTAATTTGTTACCAGAGGAAGAAAAAATAATTGATGAAACAAATGATTGGCTTTCCGGTAAACCGTTTGTACATATCTTTATTCCAAATTCTACAAATGAAGAACTCTATCTAATCTGCAAATCTTTAAAGTATAGTATGAATCTCCAATTTGTGATTTATGATTATTTTAAAAGTTCCGAATCAGACTCTTCAGCACAATACAATGATTTGGGAGCAAAATGTGATTTTATGAAAAATAGAATTGCTGGTGAACTTGATCTTCCTGTGTTGGCTGGGGCGCAGCTTAATAGAAATGATGAAGTTGCAGATTCAGACAAGTTGGAGAGATATGCGAGTGTAAGTGCAAAGTGGAGGAAAAAGACTTCTGATGAAATTGCAAACGATGGAAAAGAATGCGGAAATTATGCACTTAATGTAAAACTAAACAGATTGGGAGAGGGAATGTTTGAGGACGAATATATTGATTTCAAATTTTCTGGATCAGTCATGCGGATTGAAGAGGCGAAACAGCATACGGAGCAAGAGAAACCATTTTAAAGGTGGACTAAATGGAAGAGTACAGCGAAGAACTTATTGAGGAAATCAAAGAAAGTATAGATATAGTTGATTTCATCGGAGAATACGTTGAACTTAAAAAGAAAGGTAGAGAATATTTTGGAAATTGCCCGTTTCATGATGAAAGAACGGGATCATTTTCAGTAACACCGCATAAAGGTGTCTACTATTGCTTTGGTTGCAAAAAGGGTGGAGATATTATTGATTTTTGCCAAGATTACTTAAATATGACCTATGAACAGGCTATTAATTATCTTGGTAGTGAAGCTGGGATAAGCACTGTAAAAACAAAAATCTCTCCTACTGTGCGCTATCTGAGAAAATCAACCAGAAAAAGAAGAAATAAACAAATCCCAGAACCACATAAGATACTTGATAAAAGTGTTCTGTCTGATTTTGAGCGACGAAAAATAACAAAATGGATCGAAGAAGGAATACCGCAATCAATAATGGATTATTACATGGCAATGTATGATAAAGAATCAAACAGAATTGTATATCCAGTTTTTGATAATTCCGGGAATTTAATCAATGTGAAGGGCAGAACACTTTTTGATAATTATAAAGAATATAATATACCGAAATATATGAATTATTATCCTGTTGGCGATTTAGATTACTTCCAAGCATTTTGTTTCAAAAAAAAGATTCTTGATAGAAGTAAAGAAGTAATTATATTTGAATCACTGAAGTCAGTTATGAAATTGGATAGTTTCGGTATCTATAATTCAATATCTTCTGAGACAAGCCAGATTAATATTTTTCAGGTCAGAGAGTTAGTGCAGCTTCATTGTGATGTTGTTATTGCATTCGATAGTGATGTTTCGCTTGAAGAAATTAAAAAGAAAGATACTATACAACTTCTCTGCCACTTTACAAATGTATATGTTGTATATGACAGCAATGGATTATTAGGTGGTAAAACTGAAAAAAATAGTCCGGTAGACAAAGGAAAAGAAATCTGGGAAGAACTTTATAAACAGAGAATTAAAATTTAAGAGGTGAAAAATGTCAGAGTATTCATTTCTGATAGATTCTATGGAGTGGTCTTTTAGCCGCATAAATTCATTTTGTCAATGTAAGTATGAATGGTATTTACAATATATTGAGTCAGCAGTAGGACAAAATAATTTTTATGCAGAATTTGGAAAGTTTTGCCACACCATATTAGAGAAATATGCCAAAGGTGAACTTAGTCTCTTTGAGCTGGCTGATTATTTTGATGCTCATTATGATGAAGAAGTTCCATCAATGGTATATCACAAGACTGCAGATATCCGGCAGAATTATCGAGATAAAGCAGTTGAGTATTTTGAAAACATTGATCTTGATCTTGAAAAATATGAAATCCTGGGAATTGAAAAGAAATGCAACTTTACAGTTGGTAACAAACCATTTGTCGGTTATATAGATTTACTTCTCAGAGATAAAAATACAGGTGGGATTATAGTTCTGGATCATAAATCTTCGGAATATCCGTTAGGTAAAAGAGGTCAGGTTTTAAAGTCAGAAGAAAAGAAATTCAAATCATATAAGCGGCAGCTATATTTATATGCAATTCAAGTTTACAACGAATACGGAGTTTACCCGGAAAAGATTGGCTGGAATTACTTTAAAAATAGAAAATGGCTGTTTCTTGACTTTGATAAGGAAGATTATGACGAAGCGCAGAACTGGGCTTTAAGTACGATAGCAGAAATAAACGAAGAAGAGAATTTTAATCCAAACGTAGATTTTTACTACTGTCACAATCTTTGCAGATATAGAAACTCCTATTGTGAATATAAGAACTATTAGGAGGTGCTGATTTGTCGCAAGTTGATTTGAATTATGTTGTATATCATCTTCATAGTGACCTTTCAAATGGTGTCACAAATGTAGATAGCGTTACCAAGTTCAAAGAGTATATTGAAAAAGCAAAAGAATTTGGCATGAAGGCAATGGCATTTAGCGAACATGGATCAGTATTTGAATGGTATCACAAAAAAGAAGCTATTGAAGCTGCTGGAATGAAATATATACACGCAATAGAAGCATATATTACAGAAGATAATAATACAACCAATAGAAAAACAAAAACAACATATACTGCAGTCGATTTACTCTCATCTGTTAAAACAAAAAAAGAAGTAAAAATTACTTTTGAAAAATACTGGAAGCGTGAAGATGGAGCGTATATCGCAGAAAGTGTTGACGGGAAAGAAGTTCCAATTGATCCGGAAACAATAACCATTAAAGAAGAAAAAGTCATTAAAACTAGAGACAATTATCACTGTGTTTTAATTGCTAAAAATCTCGATGGTGTTCGTGAAATAAATAAATTAACATCACAATCTTTTTGTAGAAGTGATAGTCATTTTTACTATGCACCACGAATCTATATGGACGATTTATTTAACACTTCCGACAACATTATTATTACATCTGCTTGTCTTGGAGGTGCGCTAAATAAAGGAACTGATGAAGTAAAAAATAGATTTTTAAAATTTTTCATAGAAAATAAGGATAGATGTTATCTTGAAATTCAGCACCATAATGTAGAAGATCAGATACAATACAACAGGAAACTATATGAACTTAGCAAAAAATATGAGATTCCGTTAATTGCCGGGACTGATACACATGCACTTAATGAGTCGCATATGGCAGGGCGTAAAATTCTCCAGTTGAGTAAGGGTGTACATTTTGCAGAGGAAGATGCCTGGGATTTGACATTCAAATCTTATCTTGAATTGTGTAAAGCCTATGAAATACAAAATTCTTTGCCAGAAGAGGTTTGGCGAGAAGCGATTGCTGAGACTTGCCGCATGGCAGATAGAATTGAAGAGTTTACACTTGATAAGAATACCAAATATCCAAAAATCTATGACCATCCTTTAGAAACATACAAAAACAAAATAAATGAAGCGTATAAACATCATCCGTATGTGAGAAAAAGATATAAGCCAGAAGAAATAAATCCCACCATAAGAGAAGAAGTAAACGTATATGATAAAACAAAGTCAATAGATTTTATGCTTTTACAAACATATCTTAGAGAATGGGAAAGAAAGCATGGCATCTTTTGTGGGTATGGAAGAGGATCTGTTTCAGGAAGTGAAGTAGCGTATATTCTTGGGATTACTCAGATGGATAGTAAGAAATTCGGATTAAACTTTTTCCGATTTATGAACCCAAGTCGAGTAACAAATGCCGATATTGATACAGATTATTCCTCGAAAGATAGAGACATTATTAAACAATTCATTCTTAGAGATCATATGGATCTTCCGAATATAAGAGCAAGTGAAATTATTACATTTAATACTATTGCATTAAAAGGCGCGATAAAAGATGTAGGACGAGCTTTGAGAATGTCTATTGTTGAAACATCTGCAATCTCTGAAGCTGTATATCTTGACGAAAACAACAAATGGGTTATTGATGATGCTTTCAGAAAGAGATATCCAGAATTATTCAAATATGTTGATATTGTAAACGGAACAATAGTTTCTATTGGATCTCATCCATCTGGTGTATTAGTAAGCGATTTGGATATTGAAGAAGAAGTTGGAATGTGTAGTCTTGCAACTTCTGATTATCCAGTATCAATGCTTAATATGAAAGAGCTTGATGCACTGATGTACGTTAAATTAGATATTCTTGGTTTGACGCTAGACCAAGTAAAAAGGGGTAATATGCTGGGAGTGGCTTAGAGCCTTTTACACACCTACAGTATTTTGTACTTATTGTAGTAGTAACAGTTAAAAGGATTGCAGAATCAGCAGGCACGATAAGATCCGCCTCAACGAGCGTGGGAATATCCCATTGTATTATTAGTAATGGTAATACAACTCCCCCTTAAAAAATGGTGCGCTCTGAACATATGGGTAACACCCATAGAGTCAGGCAGAAATGACCTGACCATAACTAACCGAAAAGTATGAAAAGTAAATATAGTAAACAAGATATAATAGACGAAATAAAGAGAGTGTATTTAGAGTTTGGCATTATTAATAGAAAATTATTAAAAGAGAACAATAAATTAAATATAAATATTGATTTCCAACTATCTAAATATGGTGGACTAAAAACTTTATGTAAGGAGATAAATATACCATATACGCAAAATTCGAGAATTGACGATAGACTGTTAAGAGAAGATGTTCTGCGTGTGTACAGAGAACATGGAAAGATAAGTACGGAAATTTACGAAAGATTTGGAAATTATTCCATATCTGCTATAAAGAGTCACTACGGATTTAATAATTTGCTAAAAGAACTCAACATAGAACCAAATATACAAAGAGATATTTCACAAAAAGATGTTATAGAAGATATACAAAGAATATTAGAAATACATAAGAGTACATCATCTACGGTATACAGAATGTATGGATTGTATTCTCAGACAACGATAGAAAGTCTATTTGGTAATTGGGTAAATGCTATAAAAGCAGCAGGGTATGCTCCACTCAATGAAAAGTACGGATATAGGAAAATGGAATCCGACGTAAAAAAGCTATTTAATGAATATGGGTTTATCAGTAAAACTCTAATAAATGCAAAATGTGATTTCACATATGAAGCATTTAGAAATTATTTTAATAGCAAAGATAATATATCTGAAATGCTTGGCGTTGAAAATGCATTTTTAAATAAAGATAGTACTAATGCAATAATTTTGTACAATATACTGTGCGAGTTATTTGAACGCGATAATATAGAAAAAGAAAAAACTTTTGAGTGGTTACGTAATCCTAAAACAAAAAGGGCATTAAGAATTGATTTTTATATATCTTCAAAGAATATTGCAGTAGAGTATGACGGATATCAGCATTCACATTATAGCCCATACTTTTATAGAAATGATATTGCAAAATTTGAAATGCAGATATATAGAGACAAAATAAAAGACGACTTACTATCAGAACATAATATAAAACTTGTTAGATTCTCTTATAAAGATAGCTTAAATAAAGAATTAGTAAAAGAAAGGATTATAGGTTAGTTATAGTAACAAAGTGTAGATAACATTGGTGTTATTAACGAAACATGCAAACTTGCAGGAATTGAGAGAATGACTCCTGACAATGTTGATCTGGATGATGAAGAAGTTTGGAAAGACATACGAGACGACACAACACTTATATTCCAGTGGGAGAGTACATCCGCACAATCTTATTTGAAAAGATTTATGTCAGACGAAACAATTGCTATTGCCAAAGCACATAACAAAGATTTCTCATATATCAAGTGGTTTTCGTTTGGAAATGGTCTTTTACGTCCTGGCTGTGCAAGTTTCCGTGATGATGTTGCAGACGGAAACATTATGATTACGGGATTTAATGAATTGGATAAATTCCTTTCGGTTACTTCCGGGCGAATAACCATGCAGGAAGATATTATGAGATTCTTAGTAAAATTTTGTGGATATTCTGATGCAGAATCAGATACAGTCCGACGTGGAATTGCAAAGAAATATGGTACTGAGAAATTCATTGATGAAATTCACGATAGGTTTATAAGCTATTCCAATGAAACATATGGGGCATCAGTAGAAGTATTAGAAGAAATATTCCCACCTATTAAACAGGGTATTTTGGATGCAACAAGATACGCATTTTCCTGGAATCATTCAGACGCGTATTCTTGTATTGGATATATATGTGGATATTTAAGACACTATTATCCATTGGAATTTTTAACTGCTGCGTTAAATATTTTCGAGGGAAAAGAAGAAAAAACTTTAAATATTACAAACTATACCAGAAAAAAAGGAATAAAAGTTGAAGGAATTAAATTTCGACATTCTACAAGTAACTATACTTTTGATAAAGAAAAAAATGTAATTTATAAAGGAATTGCCTCTATTAAATATTTGAATAGCAAAGTTGCGGATGCGTTTCAGTCAATTAAAGATATGCAGTTTAAAGATTTCATTCATCTGTTGGCAGTTATAGAAGAAAAAAAGCTTCCGGTAAATTCAAAGCAAATGAAGATTTTGATAGAACTTGGATTTTTTGGAGAGTTTGGCGAAGCTAAATGTTTATTGAAACAGTATGATTTTTTCAACGAACTTTATGGCAAAAAGCAGATGAAAAAAGAAAAAGCTGAAAAGCTTGGTATTCCACTTGAATTGGTAAGAAAAAACGCTGAAAAAGAAAGTGAAAAGACATTTACAAAAGTTGATATGAATGGATTATTGCACGATTTTGTTGCAGTAATGCCATATGAAAAGACAACTTTCGTAGATAAGGTAGGATATCAGATCAACGATTTGGGATATGTTGACATTGTAAGTCAAGATTACAAAGGATATGTTGTTGTAATGGACGTTGAAACAAAATATACACCAAAACTGAAGGTTTATGCACTTGCCAATGGAAATACCATAACGGTAAAAATTGCGAAAAAGGATTTTAATAAGAATCCACTTCAAGTAGGAGATGTAGTTAGAGTAAACGACCAGAAGAAAAAAGCAAGGGTGAAAATGTCATCAGAAGGAAAATTTGTTCCAGTAGAAAACGAGTTTGACTGGTGGCTTACCAAATATGAAGTTATAGGAAGAAAATAATGTTATTTGGAAAATATAAATACACAGATTCCGAGGAAAAAGAATTGCTGGATTCTATTGTTATATTGGTAGATACAAGGGAAAAGGTAAACGATCATATTACAGGTTACTTTGATAAACATGACATACCATACAAGAAAAAAGCATTAAAGAACGGAGATTATAGTTTTTTCGTACCACAAAACGAGAAATTAGGGATATTCCGTGATACTTATTTCCACGACGATATTTTTGTAGAGAGAAAGGCAAGTTTAGAAGAATTGTCTGGAAATCTTTCTACGAAACGTGCAGATTTTGAAGAAGAACTGGCAGTTGCTAAAGCACACAAAAAATATCTGCTAATAGAAAATGCCAATTATGAAGATATTGTAAACGGTAGATATAACACACAGTACAATAAGAAAAGTTATCTTGGAAGTATTCACAGCTTCAATCATAAGTACAATCTTGAAATTGTGTTTATGCCAGATAACGCATACAGTCCAATTTTTATTTATGGCGTTATGCAGTATTATCTCCGAAATCTGATTAAATAAACAGATAGGGGGATTTGATTCCCCCTATTGTTGTACGAAATAAATGAAAGGATAAAACAGTAATGGCTACTAATGACCAGATTACAAGAATTAAACATCTTACTAAAATTCTGAATAAATATCGTGATGAGTATTATAACGAATCTCGACCGTCGGTAGATGATTCTACATATGATTCTATGATGGATGAATTAAAAGATCTTGAAGATAAAGCAGACTTTCACTGTGCCAACAGTCCAAATTACACAGTTGGATATGTTGTCAATTCAGAGTTGCCTAAATTTAAGCATAGTTATCCGTTGTTGAGTCTTGACAAGACGAAAGATAGAACGGTTGCAGCGAATTTTGCAAAAGGTAGAAAAGCTCTTTTAATGCATAAATTGGACGGTCTTACTATTTGCCTGATTTATGAAAATGGGGAACTTGTTTCTGCTAGTACAAGAGGAAATGGCGAAGAGGGAAGCCTTATTACAGATAATGCCAGAACCTTTATGAATATTCCACAGAAAATCCCGTATAAAGGTCATCTGAAGGTTACTGGTGAAGGAATTATTCACAGAGATGATTTTGAAAAGATAAATGAAAAATTACCGGAAGAAGATAGATACAAAACACCACGAAATCTTGCTGGTGGATCAGTACAGCAGTTAAATTCTGAAATATGCTCAAAGAGAAAAGTGTGCTTTTATGCATTTAATGTGTTGGAGGGATTTGATGAAATCAATTCACTTTCTGGCAGATTGTATGCAGTAAACAATCTGGGATTTGATATTTGTACCTTCTTTGAATACGATGTGGCACAACATGATTTTGTGGTATTTAACAATTTTGTGAATGAGCTGGTTGATATTGCAGAGGAAACAAAAACTCCGATTGATGGAGTCGTTATTATGTACGATGACATTGCTTACGGAAAAAGTCTTGGAAAGACAGGGCATCATTATCGCAATGGATTAGCATTGAAATTCAAAGAAGAAGAGGAAGAAACCACGATAACCAATATCGAGTGGCAAGTTGGTAGAACCGGAAAGATAACGCCAGTGGCAGTCTTTAAGCCAGTCATATTGGATAACACTACAGTCTCAAAAGCATCGCTGCATAATATTAACACTATGCAGAAATTAAAAATCAGACCGTATGCAACAGTTACAGTGGTTAAATCAAACGAAATTATCCCTCAGATTATCAAGTGTACAGGCGGCACATCTTACGAATTTGAAATTCCGAGAACTTGTCCGGTATGTGGCAGAATAACTACTTTTGCAGGGGACGGAGAAACAATAAATATTTATTGCAAAAATCCAAATTGCCCGGCTCAGAGCATCAGAGGGTTATCATATTTTGCTTCAAAAGATGGCATGAATATTGATGGACTTTCAGATAAAAAGATTGAGAAGTTGGTTGATGCCGGGATTATTAGTAATCCTCTGGATATTTACAATCTGGATTTGCATAGGACTGAAATTGTGGAATTTGAAGGAATGGGAGAAAAATCATTTGATAAACTTCTTTCTTCTATTGAAAAGAGTAAGAATGTAAAACTGGAAAATTTTATTGCAGCATTAGGCATTCCGAATGTGGCACTCAGTAAGGCAAAAATAATCAGCAGAGAGTTTAACGGCGATTGGAACAAGTTTGAGACAGCAGTTATTTCCGGATTTGATTTTACACAGCTTGACACGTTTGGCGTTGAGATTAACAAGAGTATTCACAAGTATTTCAAAGAAGTGTTCTTTACCAATGACATATATAAAGAACTTGTATCTCTTATGAAATTTCAGATGCAGCAAGTATCAGACGAGCCACAAATTTTTAAAGATATGATTTTTGCAATTACTGGAAATGTTCATATCTTTGCAAGTAGAAAAGAAATCCAGAAGAAAATTGAATCTCTGGGCGGTAAAGTGGCAGGAAGTGTTTCAAAGAAAACAGCATACCTTATAAACAATGACGTAGAAAGTTCTTCCAGTAAAAATAAAGATGCAAAGAAAAATGATGTACCTATTATTACAGAGGAAGAATTTTTAAAACTACTAGATAAACGAAATAAAGGATAATAAAAATAATGAATGAACATATTGCTAAATTATTCGATAAATATTGCATTGCCCGCGATTGTAAAACTTGCAAATACAACGAGGATAAGAGAGTAGTTTTTGGTGAAATGTCTTGCAATGAGGCGTATGAAAATGATTACCGTAAAAGACATACAAAATAAAGGAGATTACAAATATGAGAATAACCGAAATTGATTTGAATATTATGAGCGCACCACAGAGTTATTACCTGGCGCAAGGAATTTCAAAGGATCTTAATTTTTCTACGGGGCTTCCGGCACTCTTTGAGAGAATGTATGGAATGAAAGAGAAAATTGAAGCGTCCTATGTAGATGACTATACAGATAATGTTGACATTGAACTTGGTGAAGCCATTCTTGTTGATAATGTTTTTAATTTGATTGTAAAAGAAAACAGTTATAATAAGCCGGACTCTGACAGACTTCTGGATGCTATTGTAAATATGAGAGATCAGATGGACGCAAAGATGATTAAAAAATTGGCTATACCGAAAATCTGTTGTGGCAGAAATGGTTTAGAGTGGGACGATGTACGGAGTATGTTTGAATTTGTTTTCGCGGATTCTGATGTACAGATTCTTGTTTGCATACAGTAGGAGGTAAGAATGTCAGAAAAATCGCCAGTTTACCTTCTTATGGTAACGAGAAACAATAATAACAAATATTATAAGATGATTCCACATGGCGATATCTTTGAAGTTGAATATGGACGTGTTGGTGCAACTTGCCAGCACGCTTCCTACTCAATGTCACAGTGGGATAAAAAGTATAAAGAAAAAATCAAAAAAGGCTATGTCGATCAGACACACTTAGTTCAGGATCTTATTCAGAAAGAACCAGTAAAATCTAATGATGGCTATAAAAAAATTGAAAACAAAGTAATTGCCGAAATTGTTCAAAGGCTACAAGATATGGCACGTCAGAAAATCCAGGCAAATTACAAAGTATCTTCGCAGCAAGTAACACAAGCTATGGTGGACGAGGCACAGAATGTCATTGATGATCTTATGAACAAAGAAACTGTAGAAGATTTCAATAATACGCTCCTTACATTATTTACTGTAATCCCACGAAAAATGGGAAACGTGAATGATTACCTTTCAAAAGGAAAAAATGACTTTGCAAAAATTCTGAAAGATGAACAGGATCTTCTTGACGTTATGAGAGGTCAGGTTGTTACACACACTGTTCAGAACGAGCCAGAAAAAGTAGAAGAAAATAATGAAGAAACAATCATTGAAGCAATGGGGCTGATTTTTGAAGAAGTTGATGCTTCAGAAGTGGAAATGATTAAAGGTAAGTTGGGCGAAATCAGCAACAGATTCCATAAAGCTTGGAGAGTTCGCAACATTCGTACACAAAAGAGATTTGATGACTTTGTAGAAAAAGAAAATATCAAGACACGAAAGCTTTTATGGCATGGCAGCAGGAATGAGAATTGGTGGTCAATTATTAATACTGGTTTGGTTCTTCGACCAACAAATGCCGTAATAACAGGAAAAATGTTTGGATATGGTCTGTACTATGCCCCAAAAGCTCAGAAGTCAAAAGGCTATACAAGCCTTGATGGATATTGGAGTGGACAGCATGAAAACTTCGGATTTATGGCACTTATGGATGTGGCATATGGAAAACCATATGATGTACATTCATTTGATAGTAAATATTATAACTTTAATTATGAACGATTACAAAAAGAATGTCCCGGAGCAAATTGCTTACACGCCCATGCTGGGAAGATGTTAAGGAATGATGAGATTATTGTTTATAAAGAAGAACAATGTACTATAAAATATCTTGTGGAGCTGAGATAAATGAAATATATAAAAAAGTATGTTAGGTACATACAGATTATCGTTTTTATTCTTTTGTTGGCTGCTATGTCGTGCTGTATGACTATATGCCCGGCATATTTAATTTGCACGTTGATTATGACAAAAGGATTTACGATTATTGCATTTTTGGAAATATGTGGGAAATGTTTACTGTTGTATTTCATATTTGCATTATTAGCTGTTGTGCAAGGATCTTTTATTTGGAAAGATTAGCACACAATATATGGCACTTAAAAAGATTACAAACACAATATATAGATATTAAAACTAAATAAAATTCTGTTTTTATTGTTTATTTCAATTTTTCCCATAAATATGCCATTCCTTTTATAATTGTTCTTATATTACTAACTGTTTGTTTATTATGTACAATTCTGGAATGCCGTAGTTAAGGCTTTCCAGAGTCCATAATAAAAACAGAATTTACACGGAAGAAAGTCTTAAGATACTGCAGACACTTCCCCTTGAACTGAAAATAAAAAAGACTGAAAATCGTATACGTGAATGGTATGAGTTTTATGGCGGAGAAGTCTATGTGGCTTTTTCCGGTGGTAAAGACAGCACAGTATTACTTGATATAGCAAGAAAGATATATCCTGACATTGAAGCTGTATATAATGACACTGGTTTAGAATATCCGGAACTTCGTGAATTTGTAAAAACTATTGATAACGTTACATGGCTACGACCAAAAGAAAATTTTAAAAAGGTTGTGCAAAAATACGGCTATCCGGTAATCAGTAAAGAGGTGGCGAACAAAGTCCATTATGCGAAGCCTGGGAATACCAGATGGCGGCAATTACATGGAGAGTACATAAATCCTAAAACGGGCGAGCTTTCTACTCAGTATAATTTTAAGAAGTATGAATATTTGCTTGATGCAGATTTCTTGATTTCTGATAAGTGTTGTACGATCATGAAAAAGAAACCATCATTAGAGTATGAAAAAGAAACAGGTAAGCATCCAATTTTAGGCTTAATGGCAGAAGAAAGTCATAAAAGAAAAAATGACTACATGAAAACTGGATGTAACGCCTTTAATAAAAAACGTCCACAGAGTCAACCTATGGGATTCTGGACTGAGCAGGATGTACTTGAATATTTGTACACTAAGAAAATTCCATATGCTTCAGTTTATGGTGATATTGTGTTTGAAGATGGAAAATATCATACGACAGGAGTGAGAAGAAGTGGTTGTGTCTGGTGTGGGTTTGGCTGTCATCTTGAAAAAGAACCAAATCGTTTTCAAATGCTCAAAAAGACGCATCCGAAACTTTGGAATTATTGTATGAAACCTATTGAAAATGGTGGATTAGGAATAAGGCATGTGATGGATTATATAGGGGTAGAAGTTGAGTAATATATTTTAAAAGGAAACAATTTAAGCAAATGGAAGAAAAATGTGTAAAAAGGTTCGATATGGTTGAGGGTTCATTCACATTAGAACCAGATAAAGGTATTAATATAGATAAATTATTAAAAATCTTTGGTGTGGATATTTCAGGGAAACCAGATTCATACACTATCCAATATTTAAAAACTGTACAAGCGAAAAAGCATAAGAAAAAGAGAATAAATAAAAAATGGATAAAAAGGTATGGGTATAAACAAAAGTGGTTTAATAGCAAAGGTTGGAAACTAAAGAGTTATAAAGATGGAATAGCAGAGTTTGTAAAATAAATTGTACATAAGAGTTATAGCCAAATGACTTATATGGCAATTGGAGGAAAGTATAAAGGATGAATAATTTCGCAAGAAATATCGGTATTTGGTATTACGATAGAAAATGGGCGGAAGTATTATTTGAAAAGATTTTGAACAGTTATCCAAGATATTGTTTATTCCGCATTTATAGAAATCAATTAAAAATTATATTAACGGATGGAACGTCAATTAGATTCTTTAATGTTGATTGTACTAGCAGATCAATGGCATTAACAGAGTCATATATTCAAAAAGGGATAGACTATAATTTATTTTGCAGTAAAATTGCCCCAGTAACAAAGAGAGGAATTATGGGAAAATATATTATAGAAAATTATAATGATATTGAAAAGCCGCAAGATGCAACACGTTATTATTCAAAGAAAAAATGTGAAGAGGAAGAAGAAATGGATTTAGTACAATTACCAGATGGACAAATTGATACCATAGGAAACAAACAACATGTTATTGACATTGTGCGGGAAAAATGTGGTGGTGACATTGCAAGAATTATTTCACAATGGATTGATCCGGAAAATACAGGTGAGATGAAAAAGTGGCGCGATTCCTTTAAAGAAGAATTTGAAGAAGAAAAGCGGCAGGAAGAAATGGCAATTATAGAAAAGTTGAATAAGATTTATTGCACATAAGATAAACGAAATAAATATTGACACATGTAACTTAATATGATATTATATAAGAAAGCTGAGTGGGAAAACCCAGTCAGTATTTCTTATATATAAGATAAACTAAATAAATATACAACCAAAGGAGAAAAAGAGTTGAATAATCTTGAGACTAATCAATCTTACACGGGGGGACAATTGAACCGAAAATAAAATGTGAAATTTTTCGTGACTCAATGCAGAATTATAAAAAGTATGGTATTCGTCCCGCACAACTTATTATAGCAGATGTGCCGTATAATGTGGGAAATAATTTTTATGGTTCAAATCCTATGTGGTATAAAGGTGGAGATAACAAAAACGGGGAAAGCAAGTTGGCTGGGAAGTCGGCGTTTAATTCGGATTTTAACTTTAATCTCTACGAATATTTCCATTTCTGCTCAAAAATGTTAAAGAAAGAGGATAAAAAGAAATCTATTCGTGGGAGAAGTAGTGATTCACCTTGCATGATCGTATTTTGTTCATTTGAACAAATTCAGACACTTATTAATGCAGCAGCGAAACACGGATTTGTTCATTACATACCACTTGTGTTTGTTAAGAATTATAGCCCACAGGTGTTGAAAGCAAATATGAGAGTTGTAGGGGCTACAGAATATGCATTACTTTTATATAGAGATAGACTTCCTAAATTCCGTAATGGCGCACAATATGACGAGAACGGAAAAACAATCAGAGGGACTGGACATATGATATTTAACTGGTTCACATGGGAAAAAGATACAAAAGAAATACCAAAGATTCACCCTGCACAGAAACCAGTTGCACTATTGAAGAGGCTGATTGAAACATTTACCGATCCTGGCGATGTTGTGATTGATCCTTGTTGTGGAAGCGGAAGCACATTGAGAGCAGCTTGTGAGTTAGGAAGAAGTTCATACGGATTTGAAATTGACCGAACATTTTATCAAAAAGCCAAAGATGAAATGCTAATTGATTATATCAAGTAAAAAGAAATAAATACACAGCCAAAGGAAGAAAAATGGAATACAACAAATTATATAATATGGATTGTATGAACTACTTTTCCATCATAGATGGGGGGGCAATTTGATTTAACATTGACTGACATTCCATATGGAGAAGTAAACAGGTCTAGTAATGGATTAAGAAGTTTAAACAAAGAAGATGCTGATATTATGACATTTAATTTGCAAGATTTTTTAAATGAAGTATATCGTGTGACTAAAAGTACAATTATTGTATTTTGTGGAAAAGAACAAATATCTGAAATTCATTCGTATTTTTCCGGCAAACAAAAATCTGGGAAAGGAACTGTTAGACAGATTGTATGGGAGAAAACAAATCCATCACCAATGAACGGTCAGAACATTTATCTGTCTGGGATAGAGAATGCAGTGTGGTTTAAAAAGCGTGGTGGCACATTTAACGCACATTGCAAAAATACTGTTTTCAAATATCCATGTGGAAGAAACAAAATTCATCCGACAGAGAAGAATCATAACTTACTTAAAGAACTGATTCTTGATAATAGCAATGTTGATGATATTGTATTTGATCCATGTATGGGAAGCGGAAGCAGTTGTCTTGTAGCAGCAGAGAATGACAGAAGATACGTTGGTGTTGAATTAAAACAAAAATATTATGATTTGGCAGTTCAAAGAATGCAAGAGCTGCAATAAATCAGGAGAATGTTTATGGAAAGAAATAGATGTTGGAGAAGAAAGAAAAACTTCTCAAAAGGACGTAGAAAAAAGAATATTGTACAGCATGTTTTTGGTGGATCTGGATATGGATTGGGTTGTAAACATGATGGACAGTACATCAAGGGCAAGGTTCATCGCTCTAATCCTTTATATAGTATGAAAACCAATAATCGCAGATGCTATGGTGTTGCGATGAATTGGAAACATAGAGATGCGCAAAAAGTTCTTTCTATGGACTCGCAAGAGGAAGAATTTAATAACGAAAAAGAGGTAAAAGATGGAAAGTGTTGATGGAACTACAGATGCTTTAAAAGTATCAAGAGGAAGCATTCTGATGGCAAATCGCGACAGAGAGTATGTAAACAAAGAAAATACTCTGCAGATAAAAGCCGGAGATAAAATTATTGTCGGTTATGACGGATTGCTTCATCCAGTAAACAATAATAAAGCAGCCATTACAATTGACAATGATCTTGAAGTGGAAGGTTATTCTGCCACTGGATTATCAGAATATCTTGTTGCTTGGTTGGATTCTAGCCTGGATTTGAAAGAAAATTTGAGAAGAACAATGCTTGATCTTGATGAATTTAAAGTAGTGATTGAAAATGCATTAGTAGTTATTGGAATGAAAAGAGAAGAAGCTGAGAATGAATAGAAGTCACATTGTATATACGATGAAACATAAGAAAGCATTTCTCAGAGTGGAAAAGGAATTGCTTGGTCATAATACTGTTCGAGGATTTTTGCATGACCTTGATAAAGTTTTTGTGTATTTGGTGACTCCGAAAAGCTGGGAGAAAAAAGTCTCTAAATTTCACAGAAAATATTCCCGACATCATCCTATAAGAGCACGAACAAAAGCGGATTATATTCAGATGATTGTTGACTGGGAGTGCTGCAGGTTCACAAAGCCGGATAAGCCTATGACATCCCGGCAGACATTATATAAATTGTTTCCAGAAATGGAAGATAAAATTTTGCCATTACTGGAAGAACTCAATCTATAAGGAGGAAAAGATGATCCAGCTTGGTAGTGGATATGAAAAAGTATGTGAATATTTACAGAAACATAATATAAATTCACTCGAAGAAATTGTTGGAATGGATGCATTCCATGTTTTTCCACGACAAGGAGTTACAGCTTGTAAAATTAGAAATGTTGAATTTTTCGGAAATGTAAGAGTATGGGGATTTAAAACAAATGTTTCTCATAGGCTAGTAGAGCTTGGTAATTCAATATTTCTTGATGAAAAAGAAGCAAGAGAATATGAAGTTTTGCAGTTACATAAAAGAACTTTGGATCAGCAGCAAAACATCATAAAGCGGAGAGTTGAAGAGATAAACAGGGATTTGAATAAATTGGACTATCTCTTAGAACGTTATCCGACAACCGAATCAAGATGCAGATTTAAAAAATGTTGTGAAAACTGCTCACATCACGAAGATGGCATCATTGATGGAAAAATTACATGCGTTGATTTCGGCAAACCAGAAGATTGTTATTTCTGGAAGCCGGATATAGAAGCATTTAAGAAATGGTTAAAAGAGCATGAAGTAGGATAAAAAACAACTTTCATTTTATAGTTTAAAAATACGATGGTTGTCGTATTAGAAATCAGATATGAAAGAGTTTCTTCCTATTATATATAGAAACAGAATTGTGAAAGGACGATTAGAACGTGAGTTCAGAGACAGTAGATAAAAGTTGTTTTCAACATAGATTAAAAATATTGGTGGCATGTGAAGAATCACAAAGGGTATGTATTGAGTTTAGAAATAAAGGGCATGAAGCATATAGCTGTGACATAATTGAATGTTCTGGCAATCATCCAGAATGGCACGTTATGGGAGATGTTATTCCTTTATTGAACGGAGATTGTGAGTTTGAAACAACAGATGGAATTAAACACAAGATAGACGGGAAATGGGATATAATAATTGCATTTCCGCCATGTACATATCTTACATCTGCAGGAACACGGCATTACTCATTAAAGTGTAATCCACCAGAAAAAGTAGCTGCCAGAATAGAAAAAAGAAATGAGGCAGAACAATTTTTCTTAAAAATAGCAAATGCAGATTGTGAGAAAATTGCAATTGAAAATCCAGTGGGGTATATGAATACACATTGGAGAAAGCCAAATCAAATTGTTCATCCGTATTATTTTGCTAGTAGCAAGAATGATGCGGAGAATTATTTCCAGAAGAGAACATGTTTATGGCTTAAAAATCTTCCAGTGCTTGACAGAAAAAATAATTTGCCAGTTCCAGAGCCACAATATATTTGCCAAGGTAAAAAATGCAAAGGCAAAAGAATTGGTTGGTGTGAGGGAATCAAAAATACAACTGGTGGTCAAGCCGGGAGAGCAAAAGCAAGAAGTAAAACATTCCCAGGAATCGCCAAAGCAATGGCGGATCAGTGGGGATGAAAGGTTTAATAAAAGATGAATAAAATAAATAACAATAAAAAAGAAGGGAGTAACACCTTATCCTAGTGAAACTAGGTTGGGTGTTGGAGAAAAGAGATATACGCCCGGAAAATTTCTGATCGTGGCTAACAGTTCATAATTTGTTTGAACTAAAGTACAAGTAAGGTAAAACCTAAACGTAAGGCTTGTACGAAACATAGCAATCCACAAAATTGCCATTCACCGGATTCGGTTAGTGGCTGGTGTGAAAGTTTGTTGGTTTAGTACAGGAATTTCAAGTTTTGTAGCATGTTATTTATCAAAGGATATTGATGAGATTATTTATACTCACGTTCCGAATCAGCATCCAGATAGTTTACGCTTTCTGCATGATTGCGAAAAATTATTAGGAAGAAAAATAACCATATTACAGTCTGAAAGATATGCGTCAGTAGATGATGTTATTGAAAAAACACGTTGCATCAATACTCCGTATGGCGCACCTTGTACAAAATTTTTGAAGAAAGAAGTAAGAAAGAAATGGGAAGCACAAAACTTTGACCACCATACTTATGTATGGGGATATGACTTAAATGAAAAGCGTAGAGCTGACAGATTGGTAAATACTATGACAGACTATGACCATGAATTTCCGTTGATTGAAAACGGATTCACAAAAGAAGATTGTCATGCACTTGCAAAAGAATTGGGATTAAAACGCCCAGTTATGTATGATCTTGGATATCCAAATAATAACTGCGTTGGATGTGTAAAAGGCGGAATGGGATATTGGAATAAGATTAGAGTAGATTTTCCAGAAGTGTTTGAACGTAGAGCAAGACAGGAAAGGGAAATAGGGCATAGCTGCATTAAGGGAGTGTTCTTAGATGAACTTGATCCTAAACGTGGACGCATGGATTTAGAAGTCATGGAAGATTGCGGAATTGCTTGTCAGCTTGTATTGAAAGATAGGGAAGATTTGAAATGTTAGATGGAATCATATATGGTTTGATCGTTGCATGGATTCTGGCAATATTCAATGTAGATAATATCTGTATCAATGTATTACAGCCATTTTTCACAAATGTAAAATTGACAACAGATCATTACTATTTCGCATTTGGTGTATTTGGCTTAATTGCAGGAATAATGTCACATAGCAATTAGAAGAAAGGAAAAGTAAATGAAAATCAAAAACGTAAAAGACGTTGAAACATTTTTAAAAGTAGTAAATGAGTGCGAAGGTGAAGTAACACTGACTTCTGTATATGGCGATAAGTATAATCTCAAATCTACTTTAACACAATATGTAGCAGTTGCGGCACTTGTGGGAGAACACGGAGATGAGTTAGAACTTTGGTGTTCTAATAAAAATGATGAAAAGAAATTCTTACAGATGTTCAACGAACATCCGGAAATGCTGTAGAAAGATGGAATAAATAAATGAAAACAACAATTATTGGAAGTCTGATATATGGTGTGTTATTTGCGGCACTTACAATAGTAGCAGACGCAAAGCCTAATACTCCGAAGTTCTGGGCTTTACTTGGAATATCTGCCGCAATGGTTATTAATGAGATGTGGCAAAAATAGATTAAATTAATTTTTCATTGTAAAACTATTGTAGAAAAGTGCTGATTTAGTGGCATTTATACTATATTTTGTATGCTATATGTATATGATGATCCTAAATATAGTGTTTATTGCCACTAAAAATCAGGTAAAAGAGGTATAAAAATTGGAAAATAACGATAAAAAATTAATTCAAAGTTGGGAACTGGTCAATTTTTGTGAGGTAGATAAATTTGCTTCCAAATCGTATTGTGCCATTCATGGGGTAGATCCAGGACTCAATATTGGGGATATTACAAAAGTAGACGAAAATAATATGCTTCCATTTAATATGATTTGTGGGGGTTCGCCTTGTCAAGATTTTAGTATAGCTGGTAAACAGGCAGGAATCGGCTGGACTTGCCAGAATTGTACTGATGAGCATGGAAAACCGTTTACATATAATCCTTTAACAGTTCATTGGTCAGTCAGAGATAAATGCCCCAACTGTGGCAGTAAGAATATTGATAAGACACGTTCTTCCTTGTTGGTTGAGTGGCTACGTGTTGTTCGAGCAAACAAGCCAGCCTGGGGAATATATGAGAATGTAAAAAATATTGTAGGAAAATCCTTCAGAAATGCTTTCGATATGTTTATCGAAGAACTTCACGAATATGGATATAACACTTACTGGAAAGTATTGAATGCTAAAGATTTTGGTATTCCACAGAACAGAGAACGATTATATCTGGTAATCATCAGAAAAGAACTGGATAATGGAAAATTTAATCTTCCGGATGGATTTGAGAGTGACATAACAATGTATGACATTCTTGAAGATGAAGAAAACGTACCAGATAAATACTATGTCGATTCAGCCAAAGAGAAAAAAGCACTACAAGAAATGGTTGCCAGTGGAAAACTGAATAAATCCTACTCGAATACCATCAGGCATGGGGGGGCAAGGCTCACTAGATCGTCATATGTGGGATCTGGTACAGACGAAAAATACCGTCAAGGAGCAATCGTAAGTAATTATGCAGATCATGTAAATCATATAACCGATTGTGCAAATACGCTTATGGCAAGAGATTATAAAGGATTTGGCAAGCAGAGTATGAATGCGGTGATTATACAGAAACCAACCAGAAAGGAATAAGATGAACAGATATATTTGTGAACGAAGATGCGATGAAGGAATGAGAACGTTCAAGGGGGGCTTTGTGGCACTATCCGGACAATCAATGCAGGAGGGGACAAAAGAGTGATTGTGGAAAATAACGATAAAGAAATAAATATTGATGACTATGCCATTCGCCGATTGACACCAAGAGAGTGCTGGCGATTAATGGACTTTTCCGACAGTGATTTTGATAAAGCAAAGGCAGCAGGAACATCAGATAGCCAGTTGTATAAACAGGCGGGAAATTCTATTTGTGTGGGAGTTTTATACCACATATATAAGAATCTGTATCAGGCAATGCCATATCTTTTCAAAGATTTAAAGGTAAGTAGCTTCTTCTCCGGAATCGGAGCTTTTGAGAAAGGACTGGACAGATTATATGCGGAAATCCAATAAAGAACAACCAGGAATAAAAGTATTAGGACGTTTAGATATAAACGGACATGATATTTTAAAAAGAGTTTATTCGGCTGATGGATATTGCCCTACTCTGACAACGATGATGGGGGGGCAAACACAACCGAAAGTAGTAATTCGGAGAAATCATGAATGATATTAAGCCAAAGTTGATGGGTGGAATTGGTGAAATTAACTTTGGTAAACAATATCGTCAAGGAAATCGAATATATGATGCTGCTGCAATCGCCATGTGTGTTCTAGCTCAACCAGTTGGGAACACTGGCGGCTACAGCTACCTATATCTTATTAAAAGAAACAGCCAGGAGAAAAAACATGAATAAGAAGGTACTCAAAGTTGGAAATCTTTCAACTGGTAATTCACAAGCTGGAACAATTTATAGAACATGGGGGGGGCTTTCCCCTACATTGTGTGCCGGAACTCACGGATATGCACTTGGTTATATAGTTGTTAATAAAAAGAAAGTCAGTAAGAAACAAATAAAATGTAGGAGGAATGAACTATGAATACATGCGTAAAAATCATTGATAATTGTTTGGACTGCAATAGTTGTTTTGTTGACAGAATACTTACTGCAGATTCATGGGATCATGAAGAAGGTGCGTACTGCAAAGAAGTTCTAAAAAACGGAAAACCTCGACTTATTGCATCAGATGACTGGGATTTGAGAAAGTGGTCAAAAGTCCCAGATTGGTGTCCGAAACTTATAAAAAGCAGATTGAATGAGTTGCGAATTAAAGCAGGAGTTCTCAGTAACAAGAAGTTTGACGAAAAGCTGAATGATCTTTTGAAGAACCAAGGCGAAGAGTATTCAAAATTGATAAAAACATTGATCTCAATGGGGTTCGCATACGATCAAGTAGCATTTGAAAGAGATGTTGCAATTGAACAGTTAAATAATCTTGGTATTCAGTTTGGAGAAGATACTTCAAAATGTAGAGTAGTGAGGAATAAAAATTGAATTATAAATCCAAATTAATCTGCAGAAAATATATCAGAGATCATAAGGGAGGTAGACCTTATGTTAGATATCAAACAGAAGAAGAGTTTTGCGAAACAGTGAATAAAGAAATGAATGAGTTGAGAGATAAAGGTGTGAAAAAGATATCTGTACAATATTTCCAAAGTTTAGACACAGACACAGGGATAATCAAAGCTATTATTACATATATGATTTGAAACAAAGAGAACTATATAAATAATGGAGGTACATATGAGCGCGTTAATTGTAAATTTATTTGGAGTCCCTGGAGCTGGCAAAAGCACTGGCGCAGCATATATTTTCTCAAGATTAAAAATGCTTGGAGTTAATGCGGAGTTAGTTACAGAATTTGCCAAAGATAAAGTGTGGGAAAATAACGAAGAAGTATTCAACAATCAGGCATATATTTTCGGAAAACAAAGTTTCAAGATAAGCCGATGTGCAAATAAGGTTGATGTGGTCATTACTGACAGCCCATTACCACTAAGCGTTTTCTATAATAATGATCCGTTTCTCACTGAAAATTTTAATGCAAGTGTAATGGATGTATTTAACGGATATAGAAATGTGAATTTTCTTATCACCAGAACAAAACCATATAATCCTATTGGTAGACAACAAACAGAAAAAGAATCGGACGATATGAAAAAGCCTCTTGTTGATCTCTTAACTCAAAGAGGAATCACATATCAGGAAATCCCAGGAGAGGTTACTGGATATGATGCAATAGTAAACAAGGTATTGTTGCTAATTAGAGGTAAAGGAGAACATGAAAATGAATAAAACTAAAACATGCGTCCTTTATAGAGGGTTAAATGAAAGTATGAAAGCGTTTGCTGACAGAGTAGCAAATAAACTCGATGAAATGGAAAAATACGGTGCAACAATCGTTTACACTGGATTTCTCAAGGACAGAATTTCAAAGGCAAATGTAGCTATTATTTTATATCGGTGCTTCAAAACTTTCGAGGAAGATATTGAAAAAACAGGAAATTGTTATTTATAGGAGGTAATGATATGCATTGCTATGGAAGAGCCGCTAAAAGACGGAGAGACAGAAAATATAAGAGAAAACTTAAAAGGCTTTATTCATTTGGGACAATTACCCCGGCTATTTGGTATGTTGATGCAGACTATCCATATAAAACAGTGAATAAGCCATATTTTGTAAAATCATACAAAAGCCTTGGAAGAAATAAAGGACTGTATTATACATATAAAAAGTGTCCAACAGAAAAGCACGTTACTATAAAGGCGATCTTCCAAATGGCAATGTATATAAGAAATTATTTGACTTATGGTGGCAGATTTATTAATTGGAGGTGAGTACATATGGAGCTGATAACACGCCCACTGACTAAAAAAGAAATTTTATGTATGGTGGAAAATGATGAAATACCCTTTGCTGTAATTGTAGATAAAAGATTAATCCCTAATTTTTGTGCTAGTTGTGATTCAGATAATGATTTAACAGAAAAGATATCAGAAATTGTTCTTGGAGATACAAGTGGCGAAATTGTATGCTGGAATATTGTAAAAGAAATAAGCGAAAAATTAGTAGAGATTAAAGGAATAATCAATGTAGCATATTTCCTTTTTGGAGAATCTTCGGCATGTGATTTGATTGAACATTGGGAAGAGGAATGCGCAGCGCATCTTGCATATTCCAATGATAAAAAAGATATGTATGAGGGGAAGTGGTAAAAATGATGATCGTCAGAAACCAAGATAAAGATTATATAGCTTTCTTGGAGAACGTACAAGGAATTAGTGTATGTGAAGAATTAGATGAACGTGCGAGTGTTGTATTTGAATATGCAAATAAGATTAAGACAATGGGACGCTATCGTTCATACGATATTGCACGTGAAGTGGCAAACGCAATTCGAAAGGCGTATTTGGAAAATAATGATAATAGTGGCTTTGACATGCCGCCACAAGATATTTGGTCTTGCTGAAAGGAGATAAAATGGAATTAATCGACAAAAGCAAACTTGAAAAGCAGATGAAAGAAGAAAGCCTACACTTATTCAATGCAATGTATAATGGATATTCAAAAGCAATGAAATGTGTGAGACTTCAACCTGTCGTCTATAACATTGACAAAATAATAGAGTGATTAGAGGAAATGAAAAAGAACGGCAATATAGACGCAGAATTTTATGACGGATTTGATATGGGAATCAATAGAACGATAGAAACAATAAAGGGAGGGATAAAAAATGAGGCTAATTGATGCAAACAAATTAATTCATGCTTTGGCAAAGTGGAGTTCCCTTGATTATATAGGTTGCAAAAAGACACTTGGACAAGTAATTGACGAACAACCTACAGTATTTGATATTGATGGCGTTCTGAAACGATTAGACGAAGAAATAGATCTTAACCCTATTTCGAATTATGAAAAAGGATATAATGCAGCAATAAGTAAGGCGTACAATATAGTGGAGAGTGGTAAAGCTAAATGAAAAAATCAGTATTAGTACTAGATACACCAAAATCATGTTGGATGTGTCCTATTGCCACAGGTCATAGTGCATCAGAAGTGTCAGTATATTGTCCTGTAATTGGAAAGTATATAACTGGAAAAGATTGTGAATCAGTTTCAGAACATTGTCCATTAAGACCTCTACCAGAACACAAAGAGATAAAAGAAACATTCCGTTGGGGAGATCGTCTGCCAAGCTTCAAATGTGGATGGAACTGGTGTTTAAAAGCAATTACAGGAGAAAAATAAATGTCAGGTGATTATGGAACGATAATGGAATCTATTATGTGTGAACAGAGTACACCAATGTTAAAAAATGCTATTGATGTATATACACAATATGAAAATGAAGTGCTTTCACTTGCTAGAAAACATAGATTGCGTCATCAAGAGGTGGCGGGATTACATCGGAAATTATCAGAACGATTAGATACTGATTCGAATATATTTCATCATAAATTAGATTTTGAATGTTACTGTTATGCAGAAAAGAAACGTAATCCAAATACGGAAGATTATGATTGGTTGGACAATATAATAAAAAATATGACACCCGATGAACGGTTTGAGTTTATCGAAGACATCCTAAATGAGTCGCTGAAAATAAAAGAATGTACCAAGAATACTGATTCAGATAATAATATTTCAAAATTGAAAAAGCAAATTAAATACTGTAAAAACCTACTTGAAAGAAAAAGCTTGGAAAGACAATTAAACTTTGCATATAGAGAAAGGAAGAACAAAGATGGCGGCAGAACAGGCAGAAACTAAAAGAGATTTTAGACCAGGAGATATTGTTAAACACTTTAAGAGAGAAACATTATTTCTGGGAAGTAAATTGTCGAGATCATCTACAGAATATCTCTACAAGATAATTGGTATTGCGGAACATACAGAAACTAAAGAAAAAATGGTTGTATACCAGGCGCTATATAAAAGTGAAAAAGATAATGTGAACTTCGGATTATATGTAAGACCGTATGACATGTTTATGAGCGAAGTGGATCATTGGAAATATCCGGAAATTAAACAAAAATATAGATTTGAATTATACGAGAGGTGATAGACACATTGATTAAAATAAGTAAAATTGCGTATGAAACATTAAAAGATAAGAGCGGAAATGTTCATGGTAATCCAATTACTTGGTGGAAAGTTAGTAAATTAGCTACAATCTGGTGCGTATTGTGCATGATCGTAGAGGTTCCCATAGCAATATTAAGGTTTATACTTATGACAATTTGTTTTGTCCCACATAAAATCTATGAGTATTTAGAAAATATAGGATTTTGAGGTGAAGCAGATGGAGAGATTAACACGCAGAATAAACAATAACAAGATTGCCGCGATAAAAGGCGCTGGTTGTAATTATAGTGCACAATCATTTGATTGTCGGATTGATGAGGGGAAAGAAAAATTAAAAGTTGCTTTAGAAAGACTTGCTGATTACGAAGACATCGGTACACCAAAGGAACTAAAAGAGTTAAAAGAAAATGGCGCATTTACTGGCATGGAACTTGCTCAAATTGCGGGAATGCAGAAAGAATGGAAAGCCTATAAAGATGCAGAAGAACAGAGCTTACTGATGAGACTACCAGTTAAAATCGGAACTGATGTCTATAAGATTCCAAGCAAGGTGAATTATGATCTGAATATCCTGAATGGGAGCAAGGAATTTAACCGAATATATCATCAAAAAGTTTATAATATTGTATTTACAGTATCTAATAGATGGTATGTGTTGTGCGATAAAGATAGTATCGACGCTCCGAGTGATGTTTGCCTTGATACGGATTATGGAAAAATTTGGTTTACTTCACGCGAAGAAGCAGAAAGAAAATTGGAGGAAATGGGGGAATGACAAGATCTGAGATTACTGCAGTTTTATCTCAAATGATAGAGCAGAAAATAAATCCATCCAATGATGTTCGGATATATTGGGCGAAAGAAGTAACTTTTGATTATTCTACGAACCATGCTGTCAGAGTGGATTATATGAAATTTGTGCCAACAAACAATAGCACATCTGGAATTGAAAAGGGAGATTTCTATGGGTATGAAATAAAATCATCAGTAGAGGATTTCCATTCGGGACATGGACTAAATTTTATCAGTGATTTCAATTATCTTGTAATGCCAGAAAAAGTGTATGCCACAGTATCTCTGGAAATCCCATATTATGTTGGTGTTTATGCGTGGAGTGGTGGAGAATTAAATTGCGTTAAAAAGGCAAAACGGCAGAATCGTAGCCGACCAGTATCAGAAATGCTTTTAATGATGTTTCGTTCTTCAAATAGAGAACGAAGAAAAATAGAGAATAAATTAAAAGAAGCAGAACACAAAAAATGTTTATCAGAAAGGCAATAATATGGGAGAAAATAAGAAAATCGAATTGACAATAACACCAAACTATGTGTCAGATTGGAGTTTCCAAGATGCTATAAGAGAATTAATCCAAAATGGAATTGACCAGCAGACACTTGATCCGAAGAATGTGTTTGAAATATCCTATGACGAACAGGAAAATATCCTTCAGTTAAGTAATTCTGAATCGACTCTGGAAATAAATACCTTGTTACTTGGTTGTAGCACAAAATCCAATAATACTGATACCGTTGGACAATTTGGAGAGGGTTATAAAATCGCAGCACTTGTATTAAATCGCCTTGGAAAAACATTTTCTGTATACAATAATAGCAAAGATGAAATATGGATTTCCAAATTTGAACGCTCAGAAGTATTCAATGAAAAGGTTCTTATGTTTGAAATAATTCCAAACCATACAAACAATGATGGACTTGTTATCGAAATCGAAAATGTGACTTTAGATGAATACAACTCTTTATATGATGTGTGGATAGGTATGCCGGATGCAGAAAATCATAAAGCAATAGAAACAAGTTATGGGCGCATTTTTACAGAAAAAGATATGCGTGGCGAAATATTTGTAAATGGACTTGCAGTAGAAAAAGAGAAAAATTTATATTTTGGATATGATTTTAAGCCACAATACATTACTGTTGAACGTGATAGAAAAAGCTGCAGTACATGGGATATGCGAAGTACAACTTCAAAAATGATATGTGAAGCAATAGACAATGGTGATCTTAATATAAAAGACCTTATGAAAATTGCCAATGACGGATCATTCTATGATATATGTAATATCCAATATCAAACCTATACCGAAAAAGGACGTAAAGTTAAGGATATGATTATTTCTGACTTCGATGAAAACAATCATTCCGCAATTCCGGTAGGAAATCAGTCAGACTATGATAAGGTTAAAAAGCTTGGTGGAAAGCCAGTATTTGTTCCATATGAAATTGCACAAATTGTATCAGGTACAACTGAGGAAAGGATGAAAGAACTTGCCGAAGAATCCTGGGGCAGAGATTTTTCCGTAAAAGAGAAATTGCAGCAGTGGCGTGATTTTTATGAAAATGATTTCTCATCAGAAGCAATTGAACAATTTGATAAAATCATAGAAGAATTAGAATAGGAGATAGCCAACAATGGAAATAACAAATGGACTTAAATGGCGATTCTGTAAGCTTTACGGAATCCCCATTAACTTATATGAAGAACCTTACTTTCAGAGCAGACTTGAATTGTTAGACAAACAATATGGGGCAGTAGAAAAATATAAAGAATTTCTTGATTCAATAGCAGAGTTTAAAACAGAACAGGATTATTATGAGCATTATAACAAAGTAAAGGATAGTGCGATTTCTGCCATTAAGAATAACGCCACATTCCAGCAATTTAACGAAATAGATATGTCCGGATTTAACAGTGTAACTAAAAAATATCAGTTACCATCAAAGCCAATTTATAAACCGTCATTTGATGGAAAACATTTCATCAGTATTGATATGAAACAGGCTAATTTCAGCACATTATATCATTTTGATAATACAATGTTTGATGGGGCAAAAACCTGGGAGGAATATATTGGAAGATTTACCGAACGCAAAGAACTGATTGAAAGTAAATATATGAGACAGAGAATTTTCGGAGAATGTAATCCGAAACGCCAGGTTACTTATCAGAAATATCTTATGTGTAAATTGCTTGCCTTTCTGTTGGTTGGTATTCCTGAGAAAGATATTGTATTCTTTTCACATGATGAAATTGTTGTAGATGATACAGAAAAGACTTATATATACTATCCATTCGTGGAAGAATGTATAAATAAATATAATATATCAACCAACGTAAAAATGAGGATAGAAAGATTCCAGTTAAAATATCTCGGTGAAGATATAGGATATGCGAAAGTCTACGATAACGAAAGCAGATTTGATTTAAAGTGTGTAGATAACGATTATATCCCTATGATATTCCGATTTATTCAAACTGGAAGGATTCTTGAAGAAGATTTGGCATTCTTCTATAAAGGCACTACGGCGAAATTTGGAAAAATACCAGATCAAATTCAAAGGTCAAAACTATGCAGCGGAGATATAAGGTTGCTCAAACGATGTGCGAAATATGGTAGACTTCTACAGACAGGAATGGATAACGATATTTGCATTAGATGTTTCAGAGATGAAATGAATGCGAAGATGCAAAAACGGAAAATGGAGTACATAAACAAGCTGCTTGGTTAGGGAGGAAGATTATGGCACTTTCGGCAAAAGAAAAACTTGAAAAATTATTAGAGTTTGTCATAAAGGAAGAAGAAGCTCGTACAGAATTATCAGAAAAAGCATGGGATAAAGGAATGATGCTTGCAGTGCAAATTCATAATGCAGAAGCATGTGCTTGTATGAAAATGAGATACACTATTGAAAACATGTTGTCGCATAATGGCAGTAATCCAGCATGGGACAGTATGGAGTTTAACGAAGCATACGGATATTTGCGTAAAGGTAAGAAAATCAAGTTACCTGAGTGGGGCGGTTACTGGTATTGGTCTGATGATCGCAACACAATTATGATTCATTGCAAAGACGGGACAGAAATGGATATTCGAGACACGAAAGATGTAGGATATACATTTGATTTTATTGCAAGAAATGACTGGGTGGTAATAGAAGATGAATGATAATGAAGAGCATTGCAAAAACTGCAAATACTTTTCAACATTAAAATTGTTCCAGAGATATGTCGCGACAATTGGTAGTCACGGAGCTGTTAGCGGTTGGAAAGTAGGAACAAAGTGTAATGTTATAAGCAAGAAAGAATACGGTTGTTGTACTGTGTTCCTAGAAGAAGCAGGGCGTATTTATGAAACATGCTCTACAGACAGATGCGAAAAATGGAAGTTAAAATAATAATATCCATCCTTGTTTGACAAGGGTGGATTTTTTGAAGCTAAGATAAAAGAAATAATAATTTGCAAAAAAATACTTGACAAAGTAAGAAAAAACGTATAATATATAAAGAGAAGATAAAAGAAATAAATATAGGATAAACATATGAAAAGAATAAATGATAAAATTTTACTTGATGACAAGGAGCTGAAGCTACTTGTCAAAGAAGGATATGATAGAGGTATTATATTCGGATGTAAAGTAAATGCTACTAAAGTAGTAAATACATTAAAGGAAATGACATCAGAAAATTTTGAAATTATCAAAAATCAAATCATTGGATTTTGCGAAGAAACAATTAGAATTGCAGATTCAAATAAGAAAGAAAGGGAAACGTAGTAAAAATGGAGCAGTTATCAATTACAAATCATGCAATGGAGAGATATGCAAAAAGAATTGCAAACCGTGAAACTACCATTGACGTTAATACATACGTTCAATTGAACAAGGATAAAATTACAGAAGATATAAACACGATGATTAAATTTGGAAATCGCATTTATACCGGAAGAGTCGGGCAACGTGAAGAACGCCCGGTAAATGTATATCTTTCTGGCACATGGGTTATTCTTACAGATATCTTGGATAAGACAGTTATTACTGTTTATAAGGTAAATCTCGGTCTTGATGAAGAATTTAATAAAACCTTCATTAATGGTATTTTAAAAAGGATGGAAGAACATAAGGCTGAACTTGCCGAAGCTCAGAAACAAACCGAAGAAGAAAAGAAATCGTACCAGAGTATTATTGCAGGTAATAACGCCCAGATTAATGAGTATAAAGCAGCGATCAATGAATTGGAGAAGCTAAACACTGATTATCAGGAAACTATTGGAGATATTGGAGCGAGACATAAAGCTGCTGAATTAGCAGTAAAAAGAGATGTTGAAAATTTAATAATGCGCATGGAGTTTTAATTTTATTGACAAATAAAAGATATAAGTACAAAATAGTATTTAGAAGAGAAACGGAAAAATATTGAAAACCGTATATTATAAAAATATCGGAAGGAGAAATACTTATGTCTATTTATATAACTGGCGATACTCATGGTGCTGATAAACTTGGCTCTCATAGTGTTGATGGTTTTATTAATCGTTTGAACATGGAATCATTTCCGGAACAAAAGCATTTGAACAAAGATGATTATGTTGTTATTTGTGGCGACTTTGGTGGTGTATGGAATTACGCTGGAGAAACTAAGAAAGAAATTTATGACCTTAATTGGCTCAATTCCCGCAACTTTACAACACTTTTTGTTCCTGGAAACCATGAGAACTATGATCGCCTAACTGGTTTAAGTGATAAGAACTTCATAAACACATGGATTTTCAAAGACTTGGAAGAAAGCGAAAAAAGAAAAATTCTGAATGGATATCCACAAAAAGAATGGCATGGAGGTATAGTTCGTGAAATCCGCCCATCTATATTAATGCTGGAACGTGGGTATGTGTTTGACATTGATGGTTGTAAATGTTTTTCCTTTGGTGGGGCAAGAAGTCACGATATTAGTGGTGGAATTTTACAACCTGATAAATTTGAAAATAAAAAATTAATGAACAAAGAAGCTGACAAGTGGAATCATGAAGGAAAATTTTTCCGCATAAATCATGTTTCATGGTGGGAACAGGAAATGCCAAATCAAGTAGAAATGGAAAAAGGCATTGAAACATTGGCAACAGAAAACAATAAGGTTGACTTTATCTTTTCACACGATTGCCCGTCATCTGATAAGACTATGATTTTAAGAACAAATGAGAAAGATGAACTCAATGAATACTTTGAGCATATAAAACAAAGTGTAAACTATAAAAAATGGTTTTTCGGACACTATCATGAAAATATGATGATTCCTGGTGGAAAAGATATATTGCTTTATGAACAAATAATCCAAATCAACTGACAGGAAATAAATGTAAATTTTCGCCACAAGATAAAACAAATAAACGAAACGCATAATGAAATGTTTGGACATTCTGATAGGAAAGAAGTAAATCCAGAGATTTCGGAAGCACTGCAGACGCTTAAAGCTGAACTTGAAAAAGCAGAAAAAGATTTGAGAGACAAGCAAAACGAGTGTCGGAATACTGAATACTATAAGAATATAGGAAAGGATTTATAAATGTATAAACAGGTTATTGTAGTAAACAAAGGATTAAAAATGAGTCCTGGGAAACTTGGGGCTATGGTAGCACATGGGGCTACCGCCTTCTTTTGTGAATGGTTTAAAAGAAATGTTACCACTTCAAATGAGAGTTGCAATGATTATACAATCAGTCCAAACGCGAGAGCTGATAAAGAACTTTTCGCTCAGTGGATCAGCGGCAGTTTTACTAAAATTGTACTTGAAGTAGAAAATGATGCAGCCATGAAAGAAATCATAAAAAAAGCACATGAACACAATATGGTCAACAGACAAGACTTCTTCAATATTGTGGACGAGTCAACGGAATTTTTAGACATTCCACAGTGGGCGGCAATTGCATTTAAGCCTATGGAAACAGAAAAGATTGACCTAATTACAGGAGAACTGAGCTTATATTCAGAAGATTTGCCAAATATCAAAGAAATGCTTGGGAAACAATTTAAGGATCTCTTTTTGGTTACAGAGCACAATGCGACAAATTGGGAAGATACTGATGACTTTTGGTTCTTTTTAGTGAATGATAAATCAGAGATTCCAATGATAGATAATACATACAGATGGGTAAATCTATCAAGCGGGACGATTTCAGGAAAGGTATTTTCTACAAGAGAAGAAGCAATCACATGGGCTACAAGAAATAGAGACTGGGAAGTTGAAAGTATAGGTGAAAAATTTGACGAAAGTAAATAATATTCATGTTGGGGATATATACAAAGTGAAACAGTTAGAAATTCCACGTTTATATACTGACAAAGAAGAGCTTCTTATTATGCTGGTTGCAGATAAGTGGTCGGTAAATGGGGTTGCTCTTAGATACAGATGGTTAAATTTGACAACCGCATCACTTCTTAGAGGAATTTATTCATCAAAAGAACAGGCAGAAGATTGGTTAAAAACCATGTGCGGCTGTTGGACATTGGAAAAGTTGGATGTAGACGAAATTCATATTTTAACAAGGCAAGAGGAAGATAATGGCTAATAATATAGGATATTTAACAAGCAAACTTACACCAGAACATCAGGAAATGTATACCCCATATTATGCTGTTGAACCAATTGTAAAATATATCCCAAAACAATACAAAATCTGGTGTCCTTTTGATAAAGAATGGTCTGCATTCTATCAAACCTTCAAAAATCTTGGCTATAATGTAGTCAAATCACATATAGATGACGGAAAAGACTTCTTTATATATGAGCCGGATGAATACGACATAATAGTTTCTAATCCACCATTCAGTATTAAAGACAAAATACTTGAACGATTATACGAATTAGATAAACCATTTGCCGTATTGCTTCCATTAAACTCATTACAAGGAAAGTCCAGATACAAATTTTTCTCAAAAGGTGTCCAGCTTTTATCATTTGACCAGAGAATAGGTTTTCATAATAGATCAAATATGAATTTGGCGATAGAGGGGAGTCCATTTGCAACAGCATATTTTTGTAAAAATATATTACCAAATGATTTGATTATAGAAAAAATAAATAAATATGATAAAAAATTATTATAAAACAGGAGATTAAAATAATGGATAAACAAAAAGTGTATTGCCATTGGGATTTGATTAGATTCATTTCTGAAGAAGCACTTGAAAAGTATTGTGTAAGCGTTGAAGATGTTATGGGAAAAAGTCATTTTGAATTAATGATTTACTTATACAAAGACGGTAAAAAGTATACTATTCAAATACACAAATCAGAAAAAGAAAAGGATTTTGATTTATATACTTTTGATAGTTTAGATGATCTGAAAGACTTTTTTGAAAGTTTATTTTACAAACATCCAGAATATAAAGAACGCCCATATGTAAAAATCGAAATACAGAAAGAAACCAAATAACTGTTGTGAAAGGGGTTTATTAATGAAAGGATTACAGATAAAAGAGTTTATAAAATATGTCGGAGAAAATAGTAAGAAACACGGATTTCGAGAACGTGAAATTCCTGCAGCGGAATTTATCGCATTGATACATAGCGAAGTATCAGAAGTGCTTGAAGAATTAAGAAAAGGAAAATCTCCAACAGAAACATATTACTCTGAAAAATGGAAAACCGGAGGGCGTTCCATCAGAATTAGCAGATGCAGTAATTAGATGTTTTGATATGGCAGATTATTACGGAATTGATTTAGAAAAAGCTATTATTGAAAAAGCAGAATTTAATAAATCAAGACCATATAAACACAACAAAGAATTTTGACAAAATTAGTGTTTTATAGAAGTAGTTGACACCAGAACGATTGTTTGGTATAATATATACAAACACTTGTTCTGAAAAAACGGATTCCGGTTGGCAGTTCTACATTATATACCATGCGAAAACAAATATATAATGCCCTACCAACCGTTCACCTTCACCAATATTAACATATATTGGTAAAATTTTCAAGAAACAGGTGTTTTTTTGTTTGAAAATAAGGAGGGTGAAGAAATGAAAGAAAAAGTAAAATCAATCATGTATAAACTGAACATTTTCTTATGTGAATACAATTATATTATTGAGTTTGCTATGAATATTTTATTTGCTTTTATTAGTTTATATTTTTAATTAGAAAGGATAACAAAAATAATGCAATTATATCTTTTAGATCGTAGTAAAACTATGGTAAATTCATGGAAAAATTATTTTCATCCAGTATTTGTAGATACAATGTCAGTAGAGTTCATTCACGATAATTTTATAAATTTTATGGAAAAACATGATAGATGTATTGATGCAGTAGTTTCTCCAGCAAATGCGTATGGTTTAATGGATGGCGGATATGATGCTGCAATTACTGAATATTTTGGGAGAGACTTACAGCTATCAATTCAAAATAAGATTATTGAAGAATATTTTGGAGAACAGCCAGTTGGAACAAGTATTTCAATTAAAATACCAAATTCAGATGTATTGTTAATACATACACCAACAATGCGAACTCCGTCAGCTATAAAAGATCCAACAATTATATACCAGTGTATGAGAACTACGCTTATAGAAGCGATTAAAAATAAGTGTGAGTCAGTTGTTATACCAGCATTTGGAGGACAAACAGGAAGATTAAATGCAGATGTCATAGCAAAAATGATGTATCTGGCATATTTGCAAATTTGTGACAATTATGAAAAAAGAGAGATAAACTGGGGTAATGCTCTTGAACAAGCAAGTTTATTAAAAAAATATTTAGAGGTATAAATAATGAGAAAGAAAGTTTTGTTACTGGCAGGATGCGTTCTTGCATCTGTTTTTATGTTAACTGGATGCGGAGAATCATATCCTCAAATATCAGTGTATCGTTCTGAGTGGGGAGAAGATAATTTAGATATTGGTATTGGAAATGATTACAAATACGACAGATATACAAAGGAAGATACAAGTGATGGCTGCTCTGTGACAATTTATTTTACAGAAAGAAAAAATAAATGAAAGAAACATTTACAGAATGGCTGAGAAAACAACCTGATTACGGGATTTTTAATCCACCAATGAGTTCAGAAAAAGCACTTGACTTTTTGTTTGATTATCTTCTTGTTGATGACTATGATCCTTTACCAGAGAAAGCGCAGCAAACTAATACTTATATTGTATTTAATATCCTTATGAAGTATAGTAGAGAATTTCGTAAGGAACGTAAAAAGGTAAAAAGAGAATATAAGAGAATGAAAAGGAAAAATGAACGAAGATTGAAGAAGGAAAGAAAATATGGAACAAATAAGACCAACGGAAACATTTTGCGGTATTGATATATTTACATGGGAGTCGTGGGACTCGATAGAAAATGATATGCTATATTTTTATAATGTTGAGTTCTGCTTGGATTCTATGAAAGAATATAACGGCTGCAATGTGATGCGAAAATTTGACGGTACAATGGAAATCTATTCAAAGGATGGAAAAGATGTTGTATGGAGTGGAACAATAGTCGATATTCCGGAAGTCGTAGAGAAATTGATACTCAATAAAAGCAAATCAAAATGTGATAGTAGATTTGTAGAGTATTTAAAAAAGACATTTTTGAAAGATTTTGAGTAAGAAAAAAGAAATAAATAATTAATAAAATGATAGTTTTATTTAGGAACGATGGTTGTCGTATTTCAGGCTTCAAAACATCGTATTAAGTGATTGCCTTATTTTTGAAAATGCGTGTTCATCGTGGTTTTAAGCCACTAGATGAAACTATCATTAGGAGCAGAAATGGAGTTAAACAAAGTATATAAAGGAGATTGCTTGGAGCTTATGAAGGACATTCCAGATGAAAGCATTGACATGATTCTGGTAGATCCTCCATATGAGCGAACACATAACAAATGGGACTCAATTATTCCACTTGATAAAATGTGGGAACAGTATTTGAGAATCATTAAACCTAATGGTTGCATTGCGATTTTCGCAGATGGAATGTTTATGGCTGATCTGATGAAAAGCCAGGAAAAATTATGGAAATATAATCTTGTATGGGACAAGGTGCTTTCCACTGGATTTCTTAATGCGAATAGACAGCCTTTGAGAGCACATGAAGAGGTGTGTATCTTTTATAAGAAGCCACCGGTGTATAATCCTCAAAAAGTTCTGGGAGCAATGAACCATAGCAAAGGCAAGAAGAAAGCGTGTGACAACAATAATTATGGAAAATATGAGTTTGTGGATAATCGAGAAGAACTAGGAGAATGGAAGCACCCCACAAGTATTCTAAGATTCCAGAAACCGCATCCTTCAGTTGTAACACACCCAACAGAAAAACCAGTTGAATTATGTGAGTGGCTTATTAAGTCCTACACAAACAAAGGTGATACAGTTCTTGATAGCTGTGCTGGAAGTGGAACTACCTGTATAGCTGCAATCAATACAAGCAGGAATTATATTGCAATAGAATCCGAAGAAAAATATTGTAGAATCATGCAAAAAAGAATTGAGGAAAAATATAATGAAGTACATGGGGAGTAAATCTCGAATTGTCAATTATATTTTACCTATAATTCAGAAGCAAATAGACGATAACAATATAACCAAATATATCGAACCGTTTTGTGGAGGTTGCAATGTAATTGACAGTGTGAAATGTGAACAAAAAATAGCATCTGATAAACACAAGTTTTTAATTGCACTATTTCAGAACTTAGATAAAATTGACAGCTTGCCGGAATTTATCACAAGAGAAGAATATTCTAAAGTAAGAGAGTGCTTTAATAAGGAACAAAATACATATGATGATTGGTACATAGGCGCAGTTGGTTTTCTTGCATCATATAATGGTCGGTTTTTTGATGGGGGGTATGCTGGTATTGTAAATACAAAAGCTGGCACTGAACGAAATTATTACGCAGAGGCAAAAAGAAATTTATCCAATCAAATCAGTAAATTATCCAATATAGAATTTAAACATGGTGATTACAAAATATATTCTGGTAGTAGCGGATGTTTGTTCTATTTAGATCCTCCATATAAAAACACAAAACAGTATGGAATAAGTAAAAATTTCAACCATGATGAATTTTGGGAATGGTGTAGGGAAATGAGTCGAAAGAATATAGTTATTATAAGTGAACATACAGCACCAGAAGATTTCGGGTGTATTTGGTCAATGCCAGTAAAAAGAACTATTGACAACACAAAAAGAGTACAAACTGTAGAAAAATTATTTCAACTCAAAAAGTAGAAAAGAATAATGAATGAGGTAATATAAATGGAAGTTGACATTGCAAAATATATTCCGTTTGGAAGGGAAAACGCTATTGGTAGACATGAGTTGGCGACAAAAGTCGGATGTTCCGATAGGACAATGCGCGATCTTATCAATAGCGCAAGAAAAAGAGAAGTAATTGTTAATATCCAGAATGGAAATGGATATTACAGACCGACAAAAGATGATGTCGGAGAAGTAGAACAATTTAAAAAGCAAGAAGAAAATCGTGCAAAAGATATATTCAAAGGACTCCAACCAGTCAGAAAATTTTTGAATGGAGTAAACAAGAATAAAACGAAATAATAGAATGTAATTTTAGGGAGAAAAAAGATGAATCCACCGGAACACTTGATTATTAAGATAGAATCATTAGATGACGTTACAGAAGAATATATTGAGTCTAAGCGAAAGAAAGATCCATATTTTACAATAGATGAAAAGGTGTTTAATGTAACTCTTATGTCAGAATGTTGTGGAATGCTTGAAGAAAAAAAGATGATTTGGAGAGAATCAGAATTTATACATAATTTGGCGAGAGGGTATTTTTTGGTATGACAATGTTAGAAGAGAAAGAAAAGGAATTAGAAAAAGAATATAAAAATTTTTTGACAACACAAGCAGGAAAAGAATGGATGGAACATAAAAAGAGAGAAGTTATACCAGGAGATCAAGTTGATCTTGGAGATTATATGTATGACTTTTACCCAGAATTTCTCTGCTAATAAACAGGAGGATATATGACAGAGGAAAATTTTCAAAGAGCAAAGCAAATTCAAAAAGATATAGCCGCTATAAAGAAACAAACAATCAGTTGTGGAGTATCAGCAGAAACCTACAATAGTTGGAAGGACTGGGCATTAAATACAATCGCCAAATTGGAAGAAGAGTTTAAAAATTTATAGAAATAGGTTGGTAAAGTATGATAAATCAGGATTTAAAAATAATGTTTAAAGAAATGATAATAAAAAATGATATGAAAGCTGTCGCTAATATTTTTCTTGATGAAAAAGTCAAGAATGAAACGGTTGACACTATTATTAGCACAATAACAGCTTCGATAAATGAATTGCTTTTAGAAAATCCTATCCGTGTTAAAGAGTATGCCATTACAGTAAAGAACATGCAGAAAAAAATATCTGATGCGCTTAATAACTTATAGGCGCAAAATAAAACAATATTTTTATGTTGTTTGTCTAATTCGATTGTAAAAGTCTCAAAGCCTCGTTGGTTAAAGGCTTTTGCAATGCTACGTGTTCCACTGAATAAGTCTAAACACTTCATTTCTCAATGTCTCCTTTTCAAAATACCTATGGTTGTGGGATTTCAGAGTGCCAAATCAAAATATTGATTGGTATGCTGACATCATGGAAGTGACAGCACAGGATATTATTGAGAAATTTGGTAAGCCGGACGTGATTTGGGCGAGTCCACCATGTACAAGCTATTCAATAGCAGCGATTTCACATCATCGGAAGAAAAATCCTATTACTGGGAATTTAGATCCAGTAAGTGATTTTGCAAAACTTTCGGACGATCTTGTACGGCATACGCTTGAACTTATTCGTGAGCTAAAACCAAAGTATTTCTTTATCGAGAATCCACGTGGAGGCTTACGAAAAATGACATTTATGAAAGACTTACCAAGATATACGATTACATATTGCCAGTATGGAGATATTAGAATGAAGCCAACAGATATATGGACTAATCATCCAAATCCGCAATTCAAGCCAATGTGTCATAATGGCGATCCTTGTCACCAACCAGCTCCAAGAGGAAGTAAAACTGGAACACAGGGATTAAAGGGTGCAGTGGAACGTAGCGTAATTCCAGAAAAGTTATGTCTGCATATTGCAGATATATGTAAAAATTAAGAAAGAGGTAGAAACATGAATATTTTACAGTATTTATTAAAGCCAGAAATTGTAGTAGTTTTTGATGTAGATGGTGTTTTAGCACCGTATGAGTTTGGATATTTAAGCCATAGTATGTCGGATGAAGAGTGGGACGAAATGGTTAGGAACGACATTAACCCGTATAACGCAATCTCATATAGTCCTAAAATGAGAAGATTCATTTCACACAAAGATATTAAAAAAGTATATGTATGTTCTAAATGCACTGCTGCAGAAGAATCGGGAAAAAGAGAATTTGTACAGGAGAAATATGGTATTCTTCCGGAAAACATCTTTTTTGTAAGAGAACAAGAGGACAAAATCACTGTTCTTGAGCATATTAAAGAAATTGAAAATGTATCAGATCAGGAAGTTGCTATTGTTGAGGACACAGTTAAGACTTTGGACAGAATCCGCAAAAACGGCAATTATATTACTGTTCACATTTCATCTTTTATAGACAGAGCATAGAGTTATAGGAGGGAGCAATTGTCGAGTATTAGTGTCAGTAAAAATGTATCATTTGATATAACAGACGAAGAAAAAGAAATCCTGACTAAAGCAAGGGACATCCTTGAAGATATGCGTCACAATTGGTATATGAAGGACGATGATGCTTGGGATTACGAAGAATACGGAGAACTTGAAGCGGCAGTAGACGCTTTGAATGAAATATTAGATTTTGATTAAAAATACAGTGGATAGCATATGACGAAAGGACAACAGTGTGACAGATATATTAAAGATGTGTATTACACGGGGTTATGTACCGCCTGGTTGTAAACTGGATGGGACAATGGTTTGGTTGTTAGTCAAAGATGGCAAAAACCCATGTATCGGATGTAATGCAGACTGTGTACATAGAAAAACTCCACCAACGCAGGATCAAATACAATGGTTTAAAGAACAGTATGAAGCGGAGAAAACAGAAGAACAAGAAAAATTGGAACGCATCAAGAAAAGAGAAATTCTTGGTACAAATGCAGATCCAATTATTTTTGTTGACACTGACGCACACAGCGCAGTAATTATGGCTATTGTGCCAAATAAAGAAAAAGGTTATATGAAACGTTGCAAAGAAAGCATTGAAGAAGCAGTGGCATATATCGAAATAATGTGCAAGACACACAATGCAAAACAAGTCATTATTCCTTTGAATGGATATGGAATAGCAATTTACAGACTCTTAGTAGATAAAAATTTAAAATGGTTAGACATTGTTCCAATCTGGTGCATGTCAGATCGTTTTGTATAAAAGGAGAATTTATGGGATATTGTCAAAGATGTGGCGGATATTGTGCTGATAATTATACGTTTTGTAAGCGTTGCTATATCGCACTTGGATCACCATATGGCACATCAATTTCAAAAGGACATGAGTGTAGAAAGTGTGGAAAAACCATTTTCGGAAGATACAATTATTGCCCTGATTGTGCCAAAAGATTAGGATTTTTGAAGGAGGGCTATTAAATTGGATAAGAAAAAAGCAATGCTGTCACAGCCAATGAGAGGAAAGACAGACGAAGAAATTGTTGAAACAAGAAATCGTGCGATTAAAGCACTTGAAGCTGCCGGATATGAAGTAGTAAATACGCCATTTACAGATGAATGGTATAGTAAAGAAAAAATGGAAGAGCGTGGCGTTGTACAAATTCCAGTATGTTTTCTTGCAAAATCTATCGAGAACATGTCTCTTTGCCATGCGGTCTATTTTTGTAAAGGATGGGATAGGGCAAGAGGATGTATTCTTGAAAATGAAGTTGCAAAAGCATATGGGCTTGATATCATTTATGAAGAGTAGGTAAGGAAATGGAAGTTTTATATGTTATGTATGTAGAGATTGAACGTAATGTTAAAGACTATCAAGTTGTTACTCTTTGTAGTGGAATTAGAAGAGTGTATTTTACAGATAGTATTAGTGCAGCAATACAGATTGTAATTGAACTTGGTAAGAAATACGATATTTATTTAGATGCAAGCGGGTATGGATCTGGAGCTGCAGAAATGCTAAATATACTTAAAATACCACATAGAATAGTGAAACACGAAACGGTGATTGCCAGATGAAGATTTCACAAAGTATAAAGGACTCTTTCTCACCACGCGAAAAAGTAATGTATCATGCTTTAGAAATTGTCGGGAAAATGTTGCGTCAAAATCCAATGGGAGATTTAGACTTATATCCAATGAAGATACTTACCGAAGTAATGCCTGGTGGGATTAAAAGAGATCCAGATGGCGAAGAGTACATTTCGTACTTCTTAACAAGATCTGTTAGTGAATTAAGAGAGAAAGGAATTATATGAGTAAATACTACATATCAGACTTGCATCTCGGTCATTACAATGCTATGAGTCGTTTCGATCATAGACCATTTAAGACACTAGATGAAATGGATAAGAAAATAATCCAGAATATAAATCAGGTGGTAACGCCACAAGACGAATTATATCTTTTAGGCGACGTATCATGGTATAAACCTGATAAGACTGCAGAACTTATAAAAAGCATCAATTGTAAAAACAGATTTCTTATTGTTGGAAATCATGATAGCTGGGTTAAGAATGGATATTGCAAAAAGCTGTTTCAAGGCATTTATGATTTAAAAAGAGTAGATGATAAAGGAAGAATTGTTGTTTTATGCCACTATCCAATTGCAGTATGGGATCAATCACATAGAGGAAGTTATCATTTATATGGACATATTCATTCAAATATAAATGAAGATGGGAATGTGACTCATAATATTCTTGAACAGCCAGAGATGAAAAATGCTTTTAATGTTGGTTGTATGTTGCCATATATGGATTATATGCCACGTACATTAGATTTCATAATAAAGCATTATAAAAATAACTAAGATAAAAGAAATAAATATTGACATTTATAATAAAAATGGTATAATAAACCAAGAAAGGAACTTAATGTATGAATGGAATCCGGTATTCAGATTCGTAATGGATATCAAGAGAAGATATACCGAAAAATTTGGTGAACATGAATACAAAACATATATTGTAGAAGAAAAAGAAATTTCTTCACTTGAACATTGGATTATTAAACTGGGCGATAAGGCGGCAGCAGAGAAAATCAAATATCTCGAAGTCAACCAGCATAACGAGTTTGTATTAATACGGTATGGTAAATTCAGTAGTGCCGGAGATGGTCAATATGAGATTACAGCAAATGATTTATGGAGTGCAGATGATGGATTCTTCCTTGAATGTAGAAGTGTAGTCATCAATCTGAAAGCCGAAGAAATTGTAATTGCTCCGTTTAGAAAGTTCAGAAACTTAAACGAATGTCCGGAAAATGATATTGCAGTAGTAACAGAAGAAATTAAAAATGCAAAGACAATTGAAATTACAAATAAGCTTGATGGTAGTATGCAATGTGTTCGTTGGTATAATGGTAAGATCTTTATGACTGGAAGCCAAGCTTTATGCCAGGAGAAATCATGGAGGTTAGCAGATGGTCTTAAAATGCTAGATGAAAGAAATAAATGTATGGCTAAATCAAATGATAATTTAACATTTATTTATGAGTATATTTCACTGGAAGATGCACATGTTGTTAAATACTCAAAAGATCAAGAAGGTTTGTATTTAATTGGAATCAGGGATGTAAAAACGGGCAGACAATTTTCATATAAAGAAGTGTCTGATTTTGCCACACGTTATGGAGTTCCGATGACTGAGATTTATGATAAAACATTTGAAGAAATCCTTGAAGATGTTAAAACTATTAAATCTGATGAGCAAGAGGGATTTGTAGTAAATATTGACGGACATATGATTAAAGTCAAGGGTGATGATTATGTTCAAATCCATAGAGTTTTATCAAAAATTTCTTCCATCAATCTTATCATTGAAAGTGTTGCGGAAAACAAAATAGACGATTTAATCAGTAAAGTACCAGCAGCGTACAGAGAAAGGGTACTCATTGTTGAAAAAATTGTTCTGGATTATGTGAAAAATATGGAAGCAGAAGTGCAGAGGTATTTTGATGAAGCGCCAAAAAGTGATAAGAAATCCTTTATGATTTGGGCGGAAAGCAACGTTCCAAAGAAATATAAAGGATATGTAAAAAACAAATATCTTGGCATTGAAAACAATTATATCAAGTATGGTAGTGAGAAATGCCCGGCATATAAAAAGTTAAAAGAAATGGGAGTTTCAGACTACAAAGCTATTTTTGAAGAAAGCGAGATTGAATAATGCAGCCAACGCTTATTATGATGATGGGATTACCTGGATCTGGAAAAACTACGAAAGCTCATGGATTGAGTCGTATTTGGGCTTGCCCGATAATCTCATCGGATGAAATCAGAAAAGAAATCACTGGTTCTGAAGATAACCAGGAATGTAACGAAGAAGTATTTAAAGTTCTTCACCAAAGAGTAAAAGACGAATTGCTTTACAATAAAAGCCAAGCTGTAATTTACGATGCTTGTAATATCAGCTACAAAAAGCGAATGGCGTTCTTGAATGAACTGAATAAAATTAATTGTCATAAAGTTTGTTATTTCGTACATACACCGTTTGAAATGTGTTTGGAAAACAATAAAAAGCGAGCCGAAAATGGTGGAAGATTTGTACCGGAGTATGCAATTGAAAGAATGTATAAAAACATTTATATTCCACAGTATTATGAGGGATGGGATGAGATTATTATTGCTACACAAAGTAAAGCACATGAACAGTATGAATTAACTAATTTATTCTATGGAGAAAATGGTCTTTTCAGTATCAAACATGATAATCCGCATCATACATTATCAATAGGGAATCACTGCCTTGCTTGTTACTTAAATACTCTTGAGTTTGGCAATAAAGCAGACTTAAACTTGCATATGGCAGCATTACTACATGATATTGGAAAGAAATTCACAAAAGAATACAAAGATAGTAATGGTAATCCTACTGATGCGGCACATTATTATCAGCATCATTTAGTAAGTGCATACGATGCAATCAAGTATTTGAATAATTTTTCAACAAATGATATGCTTGAAATTCTGGCACTCATTCAGTGGCATATGTTTCCGTATTTCTGGGAAAAAGATAATAATAAAAAGATGGAAAAGAAATATAGAAACTTATGGGGTGAAGAGCTATACAGAAAGATAATGTTACTTCATATAGCTGATGAAGCAGCACATTAGAGATAAAAGAAATAAATGAATCAATACATAATCGTCCGTATGAGATAACATGACACGGCTTAATTGGCAGTCGGGATCTAAGGTGGCAGCAGTGCTGTTGGACGTTAAAGAAATAGTTTGTGAGTAGAAGTACACTACAAAAAGCCCGTAGGTTTTCCGGTTGGGTGCAGACAATGAAATACCTTAGTAAACTACGATGGGAAACACGAATCCCCCTGTTCTCCGATAGACAAGCTGAAAAGACTATCAGCATTATACTTGAGATATTGCTGTGGTTGGAATATCGCCATACGTAAAGGCAATGGGTGAGGCTGAGAATGGAGTCAATTATGTACTATAAAATATAATAAAAAAGGAGATGACATTGATTATTATGAAAATAAGATACAGTGGAAAAATGAAAACTTAGAGTATACCATATATAGTGTTAATGATTTATAAATACACTATATATAGTATAAAAATCTAAATAAAATCTGGTTTTTATTGAGGGCAATATGATTAAAATATTATCAAGCGGTTATATGAAAAAGAAGCCGATAAAAAAATTCTGTTGTGGTTATTGTAGATGTGTATATAAAACAGATGAATATGAAATAGAGCCAAGATTTGATGTGTCCCATTTTTATTCTACATGTCCGGAATGCGAAAAAAGAGTATATACCTGTTAAGTTAATATGAGGAAATCTATATGAGAATGATTGATATTGATATATTTAGCAATACAGATCTTTTAGAAATTGTGGGTAATAGAATAGAAAGAGGTATGAACGACCAACAGAAAAACACATTTAGGCATAAGGCTTTAAACGATGTAAAACATGCAATTAAAATGCTGAATTATGATACACAAAGCAAAGTAAAAGAAATAATGAATAGAGAAAAATAAAAACAGGAGGAAATATAAAATGTCAAAAGCATTGATTATTGTGGATATGCAAAATGATTTCATTCATGGCGCACTTGGTTCAAAAGAAGCAGTTGCTATTGTGGACAATGTAAAAGAACGTGCAGAAAAACTTGTAGCTGAAGGATATACTGCATTTTTCACAAGAGATACACATGATGAAGATTATATGGAAACATTTGAAGGAAAATATCTTCCAGTAAAACATTGCATTGATAACTCAGATGGATGGCAGATTATCCCAGAACTTAGAAATATTGCAGGTTTCTATTTAAGAAAGTATACCTTTGGATATCAGGCGTGGGACAAAATGTTCAATATGGTATTTAGAAATGACGAAGTGGAAGAAATTGAGTTAATGGGAGTTTGTACAGATATTTGTGTAGTGTCAAACGCTCTGGTTCTACGAATGTTATATCCAAATACGGAAATTACAGTACACGCAAACTGCTGTGCAGGAGTTACACCAGAAAAGCATAAAGCAGCTCTGGAAGTAATGAAAAGTTGCCAGATCAATGTAGTAGAGGGAGAATAAAATGGTATACGGATATAGAGTAGAAGACCAGTCTGAAAAACATGGATTGTGGCGAAATTTCGATGGTACATGGAATCCTGTATTTGACCAACTTTCAGAGGGACTGAGCAGAAATTTACCAATGGAAGACAGTGCTTTATACAGAGAAGATGGAAAGCAATGGTTTTCGGCAGCACCATCAAAAGAAACATTAAAACATTGGTTTAGTGTCAATGACGTACTCGAACTTCAAAAACTTGGATATAAAGTGTACGAATTTGAACTTATCAATACAAAAGAGGTTTCAGATTTTGAAATCATTTTTACAAGAGATAACATTGTACAGCAGAGAGAAATAAATTATAAGGAGATTTGGAATGATTAAGTTATGCGGTACTGAAATTAAAGCAGGACATTTTCCGGACAAAACACAGTGTCTTCGTATTCCTTTGGAACTCTTAGAAGAGGAAGAATACACTATTGAATGGAAATACGAGGGTGATGAAGAACTGGCAACGCTCTTATATATCACAAAGCATTTAGGTGACGTAAAGAAAAAGACGCTTATTTTGCCATACATCCCAAATGCGAGAATGGATAGAGTTAAAAATTCAGATGAAGTATTTACTCTTAAATATTTTTGTGAGTTTATCAACTCTTTGAAGTTTGATAGTGTTTATGTCAATGATCCACATAGCGACGTGTCTATGGCTTTACTTGACAATGTAAAAAGTGGAATCTCCACATGCGAAATGGTATTAACAGTCTTAGATAAAATCGACAAGAACGGAGATATGATTTTGTATTTCCCGGATAATGGTGCAGCAAAAAGATACGGAAATGCACTTAAACGCCCATTTTGCTATGGATCAAAAACACGCGACTGGCGAACGGGTGAAATTCTAGGATTAGACATTATCACAAATGGAATTTATATTCCTGGGAAAGATGTCCTTATTATTGATGATATCTGCTCAAAAGGTGGCACATTCTATTATTCAGCATTGAAATTAAAAGAATACGGTGCGAATGATATCTACCTCTATGTAACTCATTGCGAGAACACCATTAAAGATGGTGAACTTTTAAAAGATAACGGGCTTATCAAAAAGATTTTTACAACAGATTCCATCTACAGTTTGGATGAAGAGAAAGTTGAGGTATTAAAATGATTAACACAAATCCTATGTTATTAATTGATTTCTATAAGGCAGTTCATGCTGAAATGCTGCCAGAAAAAATCACAAAATCTGTTTCATATTTTACTCCACGAATGAGCAGAGTAAACAGATGGGACAGTGTAGTAATGTTTGGATTGCAGGGATTTATCAAAACTTATCTGATTGATTACTTTAATGAGTGGTTCTTCAATAGACCATTTGCTGAAGTAATCGGAGAATATAAGAGAATTATGGATGCTTCTCTTGGCGAAAATGCTTACAAAATTGAGAAGATTGAACAGCTTCGCAAATTAGGCTATCTTCCGATTGAAATTGTGGCACTTCCGGAGGGAACTATTGTGCCAATGCATGTCCCTATGTTCGGAATTACAAACACTCATAAAGATTTCGCTTGGTTGCCACAGAGTCTTGAAAGCCTGATCTCTGCGGAAAGTTGGCATCCTATGATTGCCGCAACAGTTGGATATACATATCGACAGATTGTAAATTATTATTATGATCTTACTTGTGATGATGAAACATCCAGAGCGAAAGCGTTAGGTGCTTTTGATTTCAGAGGCGAAGAATGCACAGACTCAGCAATTAAAGCTGGTGCAGGATGGTGCTTATCATTTCTTAATACTGCCACAGTCCCGACTATACCTTATCTGGAAAAGAACTATAAGTGTGATTGCACAAAAGAGCCGGTTGCATTTGGAAGCCCTAGCACAGAACATTCAGTAATGTGCAGCAATTTCGCAGTTGACGGTGACGAAATTACTCTTCTTCGGAGATTGCTTACCGAAATTTATCCAAACACAAGTTTCTCTGCTGTTTTGGATTCATATGATTATTGGAACGTAATTGACAATATTCTTCCACAGTTAAAACCTGAAATCTTGGCACATAACGGCTGTATGCTTATGCGTGGTGATTCTGGTGACTGTGTGGAAGTAGTCACAAAGACAGTATTCAAACTGTGGGAAGAATTTGGTGGAACAACCAACAGTAAAGGATATAAGGTACTTGATCCTCATGTAAAGGCTATTTATGGTGATTCCATAACAGTACAGAGATGTGAGCAGATTTATAAAATCCTAATGGAAAATGGATTTGCTTGCTCCAACGTGGCATTAGGTGTTGGATCATTCTCATTCCAGTGCATCGAAGAGGATGGTATCTTAAAACCATTTACCAGAGACACATTCAGTTCTTGCATTAAAGCAACATACTGTGAGATTGATGATAAACCATTCCCGATTTTCAAAAATCCGAAAGATGGCGGATTTAAGAAATCTCAGAAGGGTTGCTGTGTGGTTATAAAAGGATCAGATGGCAAACTCATTTATGTAGACGGTAGAACATGGGAAGAAGCTCATGTTTCTGGAAAAGACACAGAAGTGAATCTCTTACAGCCGATATTCAAAGATGGACAACTTATCAAGGAACAGAGTCTTGTAGAAATCAGAGATATTCTTCATGGAGGTAAATTCTAATGGACTTTTACTTAGATCCTGAGAACTGCTATCAGCGTCTCGAAGATGAATTTAAGAAATACGGAAAACTTATTTTCTGTGTGGATTTTGATGATACGCTATATGACTTTCATAATGCTGGAAGAACATATGGTGATGTAATGGCATTGTTAAAAGTGTGGGAAGATTATTCAGAGGTAGTTATTTTTACTGGTAATGGTGAAGATAAATACCCAATGATTGAAAATTATCTTGCTGCTTACGGAATCAAGTATAAAGGTATAAACTGTGACAGTTCTATCGAAGTTAATGGAAGAAAAACCTATGCAAATGTGTACATAGACGATAGAGGCGGTCTGCCACTGGTGTATGAGCATTTACAGAGACTTATCGAGAAAATAAAGAAGGGAGAAGTAAAACATGGCGTTTGATGCAAAGAAAGTAAAAAATGAAATTGTAAAATGGATTCAGGATTTTTTCTATGAAAATGGAAAGGACTGTAATGCAGTTGTGGGAATCTCTGGAGGTAAAGATTCTTCTGTTGTGGCTGCATTATGTGTCGAAGCATTAGGAAAAGACAGAGTAATTGGTGTGCTTATGCCACAGGGAAATCAGCCAGACATTGATTATTCCAAAATGCTTTGCGATCATCTTGGAATTGTAAACTTTACTGTTGATATTTTCAATGTGTGCAGAAATATTAAGCATCAGGTAAAAGATAATACTGGAGGACACTGGAGCGCACAGAGTTCTACTAATCTTCCGGCACGAATTAGAATGGCTGTACTCTACGCTGTTTCTCAGACTGTAAATGGCAGGGTTGCAAACACTTGTAACTTATCTGAAGATTGGGTTGGATATGCTACAAGATATGGTGATGCAGCAGGAGATTTTTCGCCATTATCAAGACTCACTGTAACAGAAGTAAAAGCTATCGGAAGAGAACTTGGTTTACCTTCTGAGTTGGTTGATAAAGTGCCGACAGATGGGCTTTGTGGCAAAACAGACGAAGATAACCTGGGATTTACCTATGATATGCTTGATCGTTACATCAGAACAGGGGAGATTGAATCGGAAGAACTTAAACAGAAAATTGACACAATGCATAAAAAGAATCTGTTCAAGTTGGCTCTTATGCCGTCGTTTGAATACACAAATCCTGTAGAAGCAGTAGTGTTAGATGATAAGCAGACTGGATATGATATCGTAAGTGAGTATATTAAAAAATACTGGGAACATCACTGCACTGAAGACGTGATTGTATCAATCGAAATATCCAGAGACGGGAAGAATTATGAACGTCTTAATGAAGTCGCAAGCCCATACGATTTGTATGATGTAGAATATTTAAACGATTGGTGGGAAGGCGAGAAATATATCAGGGTAACAGGTATACAAGGCATATCCGATATAAAAATCAAGAAATTATAGAAAGGAACAATTATGGATACATCAGCACTTGCGAAAAGAATGAAGATTTGGATTGCTTATTGTAAATGTTCTTGGTGAAGATCCGTTTTATATGTCTGATAAAGAAGCTCTTGACAAAATAAAAGGATATGGTGAACTGATGAATGATTGGAACTATAGTTAAAAAACCAAGGATAACAGTATTAACAGAATTACCGATGCTTGCAATGGCAGTAAACGCTCCGATTCATCTTGAAAAAGAAGTGATAAGTCTTAATAACAAGGAACATATGAGTATGAAAGTTCCATTGTGTAGTAGTTGGTGTATATCACCTATTCTATTAACAGATGATATTAAAAAATGTACTTGTAAGCAATGTATGAGTATAGTTGCTAATATTGCTTATAAAAATAAAACAACACTTAAATTTAAAGGAGAAAGCAAAAAAAATGAAAAAAGGATTAACACAGATGGTCTTTGTACTTGATATGAGTGGTTCTATGTCACCGCTTACAATGGAAACAATTGGCGGTTACAATGCAATGATTGCCGACCAGAAAAAAGAAGAGGGGGACGCTCTTGTTACGACTGTTCTTTTTGACCACAGATATAATATGATTCACGATGGCGTGAATATCAAAGAAGTAAAAGATATGACAACTGCTGAATATATGCCAACCGGAATGACTGCTATGCTTGATGCAGTCGGAATGACTATCAATCATGTTGGTCAGAAATTAGCAGCACTGCCAGAAGAGGAACGCCCGGAAAAAGTTCTTTTTACCGTTGTTACAGATGGAAAAGATAACAGTAGTAAAGAGTTTAACTGGAAAACTGTAAGAAATATGATTAAACATCAACATGACAAATATAGTTGGGTTTTCACATTTCTTGGTGCAAATATCGACGTTGATAGAGTAAGCGATAATCTTGGAATTGATAAAATGCTATCAAAAAGATATACAGCAAGTAAGATTGGAACACAGAAAGTATTTAATGCTATATCAAAAACTATGTCTTTTGCAAGAGGCGTTAGTGTAGATTCGCTTAACAATGCACATACTAAGTGCTGTATGTCATCTGTACTTGATGAAGTGGAGGATAAAAAATAATGAAATGTTTTCATCACAATGATATTGATGGAAAAGCTGCTGGAGCTATTGTAGCAAGAAAAACTGGTAATTACAATAAAGCCGATTACATTATGTATGACTATTCAACACCAATTCCAACAGAACTGATCGAAGATGGTGAAACAGTGTATTTTGTAGATTTATCCTTTTCTGTAAATTCTGTAGATAAGCTAAAAGAAATTTTGGAAAAGAAACATTGTAACCTCATTTGGTGCGATCACCACAGTTCAAGCATGGAAATTATTAAAACATATCCTGAATATGAAAATATTAAGGGAATCCGAAAAGAAGGAATTAGTGGGGCGGCTCTTACATATATGTATCTGTTTGACTGTGAGTTTGATGATATTCCTATGTTTCTCAAATATATCAGTGATTTCGATTGTTGGCAGTTTAAATTAGAAGATACATTATTCTTCAAATACGCACTCGAAGCAACTGATTATGAAGCACTGGATATTATCTGGAATCAGTTATTCAGAGCAGAATATTCAGCTTTAAATGATCTTCTTGATAAGATGATTGAATCTGGAAAGGCGATTAGCAAATATGTCGAGAAAGAATATGAACAGTACCGTAAAGCGTATGCATATGAATCTCGCATAGATGGTGTAAAATGTCTGGTTGTAAACAGAAGATGCAACAGTCTCATTTTTGGAGATCTTATCAAAGATTATCCTATTGTGGCTATTTGGGTGTTTGATGGAGAAAAATATAAATACTCTATCTATTCCGATAAACCAGATATTGATTGCTCAAAAATTGCCGAAAGATACGGCGGTGGAGGTCATAAAGGGGCTTCCGGATTTGTAAGTGAAAAAATGATTTTCAATAAAGTTAAATAAAAAGGAGAACGAAATTATGTGTAAATGTGAGAAGAAAGTAGAAAATGAAAATGAAGTAGCAGTTGGAGTAGTAATGGGAATTGTTGATCTGCTGGATGAAATCTTCGGAGATGTAGCCAACGAAACAAAAAAATGGGAGAATAGCGTTGACCTGGATAAGGAAATTGACCATGTTGTGTTTAATGATCCGGCAACTATTGTATTCTGGAAAGACGGTACAAAAACTGTAACAAAATGTCACGCAGGCGATACATTTAACAAAGAAACAGGACTTGCAATGTGTATTATTCGCAAACTTACAAAAAACAAACATTATAATAATGTGTTTGAAAAATATTGCCAGTAAGAAAAACGAAATAAATATTGACAAATAAATAAAATGTGATATAATAAATGAGAACAAAGAAAGTGAGGAAATATGGTAAGGATTGTTATAGCAGGATCAAGATTCTTTAATGACTACAAAACACTTGAAGAGATAGTAATAAGAAAATTGTTCGAGCTAAATAAAACTTATCCGGAATATAATATACTCACAGTCAGAAGATCGGAAAAATCCTATAAAATCAATCCAGAGAATATAGAAATCATAAGTGGAATGGCTAGCGGAGCAGATAGTCTAGCAGTAAAATTTGCTAACAATTATGGCTTAAAACTCATTGAGTTTCCGGCAGAATGGAAAAACTTGAATGCCGTTCCATGCAAAATAATGGAAAATTCTCATGGAAGATACAATGCTTTGGCGGGGCATAATAGGAATAGGCAAATGGCGGAATATGCTACATCTGATGATGCTTTCGGAGTTCTCATTTTATTTTGGGATGGGAAAAGCAAAGGAAGTAAGAATATGAAAAATCAGGCAATTATCTTCGGAATGAAGATTTTTGAGTTTTTCATAAGATAAAAGAAATAAAATATTTCTACTATAAAAGGTGATTGCAATTTGCGAAATATGTAGACAAATACCGTGTCATCCGAGATGCCCGAACGCCATTCATAAAGTTAAATCAATTTGTGAAATTTGTGGTGAAGAACTTTATGAGGGCGAATATTATACAACTGATAATTCTGGTGGTATATATTGTTCGGATGAGTGTGCTAAAAAAGCAAACGGGATAAGAGAGAAAGAATGGGAAGATGAATAATGAACGAATTTAATATAAAACTTGATTCTGTTGAAAAGGTAAAAGAATTTGTAAAAATTACAAACAAAATTCCTTCAGATATGGATTTAATTGTTGGAAGATATATTATTGATGCAAAATCAATTATGGGTATTTTTAGCATTGATTTAACAAGAACACTTTGTCTTAAAATACATTCAGATAATGCAGATGAATGCGAAGAAATTAAAGATATGATTAAAAGATTTATTGTGGAGGATTAAATGACTAAAGCTGACATTTATATGGTTAAGGAAATTGAAGATATTTTGCGTAATGGATATCTTGATGAAAACCCACGACCAAAATATGCAGATGGAACTCCAGCACATACAAAGTTTATACTGCATCAAATGAGACAGTATGATCTGAGTAAAGGTGAGTTCCCGATTCTCACATTAAGAAAAATTGCATGGAAAAGTGCGATTAAAGAAATTCTGTGGATTTTCCAGAAACAGTCAAATGATTTATCTGTTTTAAATGAAATGGGAGTTCATTACTGGAACGACTGGGACGTTGGGGATGGAACTATTTCATACAGATATGGTCATACTGTTGATAGATATGATATGTTTAGAAAACGTGTTCTGGACGATATTAAAAATGATCCATATGGAAGATATCATATTTGTAACTTATGGCAGGAGGAAGAGTTTAAAGACCGTCCAAAAGGATTGAAACCTTGTGCATACGAAACAATTTGGAGTGTCACTGGAAACAAGTTGAATATGTTTTTAAATCAGAGATCCGGAGATTTACTTGCTGCAAGTGGAGCAGGAGGAATTAATGAAGTTCAGTATGCAGCTTTACTTATGATGGTAGCAAGACATACTGGATATGAGCCTGGAATCTTTACTCATTTTGTTGCCAACGAACAAATTTATGATCGACACGTTGAACAGGCAAAAGAACTACTTTCAAGAGTGGAATCTGTAAAAGATGCGGGTATTATGCCACGACTAATTTTAAACCCAGATAAAAAGGATTTCTATAATATGGATATTGATGATTTTATTATTGTTGGCTACAATCCGGTATCTCCACAAATATCACTTGAATTAGGGATTTAGGAGAAAGTATGGTAGCAGCGATAGTAGCGGTTGATATTAACTGGGGTATCGGATGTGGTGGGAATTTGCTAGTCGATATCCCGGAAGATAAAAAATTCTTTCGAGAAAAAACAAAAGATTCGATAGTTATAATGGGAAGAAAAACATGGGACAGCTTACCAATAAAGCCACTTCCAAATAGAATAAACTATATAATAAGTAGAAATTCTTTTTCGGTTGGTGAAAATTCTCATGTTATAACTTTAGAAGAAGCTATTCAGATTATTAAATCTACAACCAAAGAAGAAAAGGTATTTATTATTGGTGGCGGTGAAATATATAAATTACTGCTGCCGTATTGCGATACTGTATACGCAACAAAAATATATAGTAGATATACTGCTGATACATTTTTCACTAATCTGGATAAGCTCAGAAATGAATGGAAAATAACTGAAGTAATGGAAATGGACGATGAAACTTATTCATTATACGATTATCCAATATATCAGTTTGTTACATATAAAAGGAGAAACTAAATGTTAGTAATTGTAGGTGAAAGCGCAAGCGGAAAATCTACTACTGAGAAATGTTTATGTGCATTGTATGGCTATAAAAAAATAGTTTCATATACAACAAGACTTCCTAGAGATGGAGAAGAGGATGGAGTAGATTATCACTTTATATCAATGGAAGATTTTGCAGAAAAACGTAAAATGGGATTTTTTGCAGAAATAGGGGAGTATAATGGTTGGTTTTATGGAACTGCCGTAGAAGATTGCACAAATGATAAGGTAGCAGTATTAACGCCTCATGGAATGCGGCAACTTAAAAATAAGCCGGGCATAGATGTATTTTGCGTATACATCAAAGTTCCAAGAAAAGAACGACTTATAAAGATATTGCAGCGAGGTGACAATATCGAAGAGGCAAAAAGAAGAGATGCAAGTGATGTTGGTCAATTTGACGGTATCGAAGATGAAGCAAATTATATTGTTGAAAATTTCAGTTACACTTTTAACGCAGAGGATATTGCTAAATATATAAATTATGCATATCAAAAGTATAGGAAAGAAAAAAGAAATAAACAAATGACAATATTATGCGACATTGATGAAGTGGTGAACAACTTAATACAAAAGATTCTGATTGAGTACAATAAAAAATACAATGATAATTTAACAATTGAAGATATTACAAGTTGGTATATACAGGATTTCTTAAAGCCAGAATATAAAAATATCTTTGCAGAATTTTGTACTAATGAATTTCTTGCATCGTTAAACGCTCAACCAAAAGCAAAGGAAATAATTGAAAAACTGATGGAAACGTCAGATTTTTATTTCGTTACATCAACCTATCCAGACCATGTGAAAGCAAAAGATGAATGGTTGAAGTGTATCTTTTCTGGATATGACAGCAGTATGTTGATTATAAGCCGCGATAAACGTCTTATTCATGGTGATGTGCTTATTGACGATTGTTTGGATAATTTCGTTTTTGAACACTCTAAAAATGCACCAGTTAAATATAACATTATATTCGATAAACCTTGGAATAGAGATGTTCGAGAAGATGGCACAAAAACTTTCCGTGTTCATGGATGGGAAGAAATATACGAATTAATAAGTAAACTGGAGGAAGATTGATTGGTTTACAAGAGAGATGGTAGATCAGAGGTTTTTAAACCCGAAAAAATTCAGAATGCAGTATTAAAGGCATTCTATGAAGTAGATGGTAAGGAAACAAAATGTGCTAAAGAAATAGCAGAATATATTTCCACAAGTATTAGTGAAATTCAGAAAGATCTTGGAGTGGAAGAAATACAGGATCTTGTTGAAGAAAAACTTGCACAATTCGATATGGATGTTGCTAGAAAATATATCATTTACAGAAACGATAGATCAAGGATAAGGGAAATGAAAAGCCCTATTCGAATAAAAGCAAGAAATACTTTAAATTCGCAGAATGACGATAGGCAGAATGCAAATGTTGATGGAAAGTCATTCGGTGGACGTGTGGGCGCAGTTAACAGTGAAGTGATGAAGCAAATTGCTTTAGATGAATATATGTCGGAAATGTCAAGGACAAATCACTTGAGCAATAGAATATATATTCACGACCTTGATAGTTACGCAGCAGGTATGCATAACTGTTTGAGCATACCATTCGACAAATTACTTGCAAACGGATTTAACACAAGACAGACAGATGTTCGTCCTGCTCAGTCTGTAAATACTGCGGGGCAATTAATCGCAGTGATATTCCAGTTGCAATCTTTACAACAGTTTGGTGGCGTTTCTGCAACACATATCGACTGGACATTAATGCCATATGTAAAAAAATCTTTCAGAAAACACTACATTGTAGCATATTTAAAAAAGACAGCAGCATTTTCTCAGTTAGACCTTATGGGAATGTTATTTGATAGTTATGAAGATGAAATTGGAATTGTACGAAACCGATTTGAAGATTGGATTGACAAAAATAAAGAGAGATTTTATGAAGAAACTGGATTAAAAGAAGAAGATTTCTTTTTCGCAAATAAAGAAAAGCTTGATCCGTTACTTTATCAATCAGCGATGTATGATACAATCCTCGAAACAAAGCAAGCGGTTGAAGCTTTATATCACAATCTTAATACTTTGCAGTCAAGATCTGGGAATCAGTTGCCATTTACTTCTATTAATTATGGTACATGTACAGAACCAGAAGGAAGAATGGTAATTAAAGCATTGTTAGATGTATCAATATCAGGAATTGGAAAATTGCACAAAACAAGTATTTTCCCTTGCGGTATTTTCCAATTAATGAAAGGCGTAAATAGAAAACCAGGAGATCCAAACTACGACTTATACAGATTAGCACTTCGGTCAACAGCTCAGAGACTTTATCCGAACTATGCGAATTGTGATTGGTCTGGAAATAAAGGATATGACAAAAATGATCCTAAAACATATTTCTCCACGATGGGATGTAGAACTGCAAATGGAGAAGATATAAATGGATTCGGGCAGATGAAAGATGGACGAGGTAATATTTGTCCAGTAACAATTATTATGCCGACACTCGCAATGGAAGTAAAAGAGGCTTTAGAAATTCCTGATAATGATGGTATGACACAGAATGAAAAAGAATCTAATTTAGTTTCAAATTTTATGCTTTTGCTTGATAAAAAAATCAACGAAGCAAAAGAAATGCTGATTGAGAGATATCTATGGATATGTAAACAGTCACCGGATTCTGCAAAATTCATGTATGAAAATTATACTATGGAAGGCTACGATGGTAAAAACATCGAATCCGCCATGAAACATGGAACACTTGCTATCGGGCAGCTTGGTCTTGCTGAAACTTTACAGATTCTTGTTGGTTGTAATCATACAACAGAAAAAGGTATGATGCTGGCAAAAAGAATTGAGCAGTTATTCAAAGACAGATGTGCTGAGTACAAAAAAGAATATAGTTTAAACTTCGGTGTTTACTACACTCCGGCAGAAAACTTATGTTTCACTGCTATGACTAAGTTCAGAGAAAAGTACGGAGAAATTCCGAATGTCTCTGATAAAAAATTCTTCACAAACTCAATGCACGTGCCAGTATGGGAAGAAATGAGTCCATTTGAGAAAATTGATATTGAATCGCAACTTACTGGATATAGTTCTGCTGGTTGTATTACATATGTAGAGCTTGCGTCAAGTATTAAAAACAATATTGATGCACTTGAAGAAATTGTCAACTATGCAATGGATAAAGATATTCCGTACTTCGCAGTAAATGTTCCGAATGATATGTGTACTAATTGTGGGTATACAGATGAAATCGGAGAAGCGTGTCCTATATGTGGATGTAAAAAGATTAGAAGATTAAGGCGTGTAACCGGATATCTTACTGGAGATTATACTGAAGCATTCAACGAGGGTAAACAGCAGGAAGTTGATTTCAGAGTGAAACACTTCAACAATAATCTGGAGGAAAAAGTTAAGAGGAATGAACCTCATTAACGGTGAACAAACCGACTTCAGATATGCCGGAATTGATAAGTTTGACGTAAATAATGGTAATGGTGTAGGAGTGACTTTGTTTGTGCAAGGTTGCTCCCACCACTGCAAAGGATGTCACAATCAATCAACATGGAATAAACGTGGCGGATTTCCATTTACACAAGACACATTTGATAACTTATTTAGTGTGTTGTCAAAACCATCAATTTCGAGGTTCACTTTGTCTGGCGGAGATCCACTTGACAATGTGGAATTTACATACTATTTGTGCAAAAGTTTCAAGTCTTTATATCCAAGCAAACAACTTTGGATATACACTGGATATACCTATGAAACAATAATACAAAATCCTACATATTTAAAGATATTAAAATTATGTAATGTCTTAGTTGATGGAGAATTTGAAATAGAAGAAAAAGATTTGAGATTACAATTTCGTGGTAGCAGAAATCAACGAATTATAGATGTACAAAAAAGTATAAGTGAAAACAAAATAGTGTTATGGAATAAGAAAGGATAAGTACAAATGGCAAAAGTTGTAGCAAAATTTGACAAAGTTTCATACGAGCAGTTTAAGGAAGATTTTCTTGATTGTTATACAAAAACAAATTTCGGAGTTGTTTTGGGTAAAAATGATTTTGAAACAGAAGTTCGTAAAATATACGATTCGATTAAATTACCGAAACGTGGAACTATTGGTTCGGCAGGATATGATTTCTTTGCACCGGTTAAAATCAAAATTGATCCTGGACAGACAGTAAAAATTCCTACAGGTATTCGTTGCCGAATTGATAATGACTGGGTATTAAAGTGTTATCCGAGAAGTGGGCTGGGATTCAAATATCGTATGCAGCTTAACAATACAGTAGGCATTATCGACAGTGATTATTTCGGTGCTGACAACGAAGGACATATTATGGCAAAAATCACAAACGATACCAATGAAGGGAAAGCTGTAGAAATTGAAAGCGGCAAAGGATTTATGCAAGGAATCTTTGTAGAATATGGAATTACAGAAGATGATGATGCAGATGGTATCAGAACTGGTGGTTTCGGAAGCACAACAAAATAATATTAAATTTGGGTAACTATTTTTAGTTACCCTTTTTTATAAAGGGCATAGAATATGGGAAAAGAAATTGATAAAAAAGAATATAATAAAATATTTGCCGCATTGAAACTAATAGAAGCATTGTTTATTGATGGAAAAATAAAATATCATGTATTTAAGAATATCCTAGACGATTATAAAGATGTCGTTGATTTATCTGAGTTCAAATGATATACTTAATACATCTATTAACAAACATCGTATTATTATGAGGAATAAAAATAAATGTATGATATTTATAATCAAAAACCAACCAACCGAAAAGTTGTGATTTATGCGCGCGTTTCAACTGAACATGAAGCACAATTATCAGCACTTGAAAACCAAAAAGACTGGTACAAACCAATTTTACAACAACATCCTGAATGGGACATTGTAAAAATGTATGTAGATGAAGGTATTACCGGGACTTCTGCGAAGAAAAGACCTCAATTTATGCAGATGATCCAAGATGCGTCAAGTGGCGATTTTGACCTTATACTAACCAGAGAGGTATCACGTTTTGCCCGAAACACTGTTGACACACTCCAATATACAAGAGAACTGAAAAGCAAAGGTGTAGAAGTATTTTTCCTGAATGATAACATTAAAACTTTTGATGGCGATGGAGAACTGCGCTTAACTATAATGGCAACTTTGGCACAGGATGAGAGTCGCAAAACATCAGTTCGTGTAAAATCCGGGCAGCAGACTTCTATGGAAAATGGAGTTTTCTATGGAAATGGTAATATACTTGGATATGATCGTGTCGGTAAAGATATGGTTATAAATCCGGAACAGGCGAAAACTGTCAGAATGATTTTTGATTGGTATTTAGACGGTTGGGGAATGCGAAAAATTCAGTTTGAACTGGAAAAAGCCGGACGTTTAACTGCTATGGGAAAGTCAAATTGGCATGTAAGTAATATCTCTAAAATACTACGCAATTCTTTTTATTGTGGCATTATTACATATCATAAGGAATTTACACCGGACTTCCTGGAGCAAAAGAAGATCCGCAATTTTGGTGATATGGAATTTACACAGGTAAGAGGAAATCATAAGCCGATTATCACAGAAGAAGAATACAACCAAGCGCAAAAGAGGATAAATAGTCGCAGAAAAACTTTATCGGTAGACACTTCCGGTCAACGTATGTATGGCGAAAAGCCACCTAGCGATGTGTGGGTGAAACTGCTTGAATGCGAATGCGGGCATAAATTCAACCGTAAAATGTGGCACAATACGACAGAGGGAAAACAATATGGGTATCAGTGCTATAGTTCCATTAGAACCGGAACAGTAAGAACTAGACTGAATAAGGGATTGCCGATTGATGGTATATGCCAAACTCCAATGATCGCCGGATGGAAATTGCAGATGATGGCAAAGTATATCTTTAAAAATTATCTTTCTGACACGGATCAGGTTTTATCGCTGGCTGAATCTATGTTAGAGAAGCATATTGACGATGAAGAGGAAGTGTGCGACAATACAGATATAATTAATCAGAAGAAAGAAGAATTACAGAAACTTTCCAAACGACTTGACAACTTAATTGAAATGCGTGCTGATGGAGAACTTACAAGAGACATCTTTATATTAAAGAAGGAAAGCACAGAAAACAGCATATCTCAGCTAAAAAAAGAACTTGCGGAATTAGAACCAAGTGAAATTGAAAGTGAGATTGACGAAGTTACTTCAAAAGAAAAGATAACTATTTTAAAATATGCTTTGGATCAATACACTAACTTTGATAGCGATGCAGACATACCAGAGTCAGTAATTGAAGCTTTTGTGGAAAAAATAATTGCAAGAAAAGATGGATTCGATTGGTATTTGCGGTTTAATCCAGAAGAAAGTCCTATGGGGTGTTTAGTTGATGGGAAACGAAAAAGAGGGGCAAAAGTTTCCTCATTTTGTTCACCGCAGCACAGGCAGCTAT